>Ga0209810_1000629_pt1 | contig 70838 bp, 85 predicted proteins | sample Coa_R1_7_FD_187159 | JGI IMG/M metagenome (GOLD analysis project Ga0209810, IMG submission 187159) | Surface soil microbial communities from Centralia Pennsylvania, which are recovering from an underground coalmine fire - Coalmine... | ecosystem: Environmental > Terrestrial > Soil > Unclassified...
TCCGTGCGGTGCCGGGTCGCCCGTCCTTCGCGCGGCTACAATGCGCTGCCCACGGGGGCGTAGTTCAGTTGGTTAGAACGCCGGCCTGTCACGCCGGAGGTCGCGGGTTCGAGTCCCGTCGCTCCCGTTCCTGAAATGCAGGCAAAACGCGCGGCGAGCTTCCGAACGCCGCGTCGGCCGGGCAGCAGATGGGCAGCAAACGTCCCGTGCTGCCCCGCGCCGCGACGTTACTGGGCTCCGAAGCTTGGCTTCGGCGCCACTGGAACGGACTGCGGAGTCATGCTTCCTGCTCCCGCGCGTGCCGTGCCTCGCGCCGTGCGCGCTGCTCAAGCGCCGTGCGGACCCGATCGAATGAATCGCGGACGAGGTGCCCGTACGTGCTGTCGATGACCTTCACGGACGTCCCCATGAGCCGCGCGAGCTCGAAGATCGATACACCGGCATCGAGCGCGAAGCTCGCGTAGGTATGCCGCATTGCGTACGGGGGAAGGCAGGTATCCAACCCCGCAGCTTCGAGAGCCGGCCGCCACTCGCGGCGGCGCCAGTTGTCGAGATCGATGTAGCCCCCACTCCTTGACGTGAAGAGCAGCGGGATATCTAGCCGCGCCGGGAGCTCATCGAGCGCCGCGAGTGCACGAGCGGTAAGCGGGACGTCGCGACGACTGCGCTCGGTCTTGCCATGCTCCTTCACCTTGCCGTCGACGACCGACCGTCGGACTCGGACTATCTTGTTCTTACGGTCGACCTCACGACGCTCGAGTGCGATCCACTCCGATGGTCGAAGACCTGTCTCGACGCCGAAGATCGCGATAGGCCCGTATGCGACGGTGGTGCGGTGCTTGACTTCGCCCGCGTGGCCCAGTTCAACGGCTAGGCGGTCAACGTCGGCGAGGGAATCGAAGAATGCAACCTCTTCTCGCGGCGGCTGCGGGTTCGGCCCCGCGTGTTTCGCCGGGTTCGTGGCGATCAGGTTCCATCGAACCGCAGCCTCGAGAACCTGCCGAAGCGAGCGCACGAGTGCGTAGCGGTAGGCCGGAGGAAGCGTCGCCTGCCACTCTGCAACCTCTGCGCTCATCCGCTCAAGCTCGGCGAGCTTCACGTCGCCGAACTCTTCGACGGCCGTCTTGTACGAACGGGTAGAGCGGCTCTTCCGCTGCTCCCCTCGCACGACGCCCAGCCTCTCCTGAAGCGTGCGGATCGTCGCCGGTTGCACGGTTGCCGCATGGACTCGGAGGTATCGGTCGAGGTGCTCGGCGAATGTCGTGTCCGATGCCTCGGCCTCCGCGAGCGCCTTGCCGTGCTCGAGGTTGTCGTTCAGCCAGCGCTTCGCGTCGGTCTTCGACGCGAAAAGGTGAGGTCCCGTGCGCTGCTTCCCGTCCTCGCGCCAGCAGGCTTGCCAGCCGCCTTTCCGCCTACGCGCCCAACCACGCTGCTCAGCGGGCATCTACTCGGCTCCCCTGCTCGACACGGCGAACCTATCGCACCGCCTCGGCGACGTCAGCTTGAGGACTGCAATTGCGTCGCGACTCGAGCCAGGCGAGTACCTCGGACTCGCGAAAACGGAGCACCTTGGTCGAGAGCCGGAAGCCAGGGAGATCGCCGGCTCGCCAGCGTCGCAGTACAGCCTCGCTCGAGACGCTCAGCATGTCCGCGACCTCACGTGTTGTCAGGAGCGTTTCTGTCATCGCAGTTCTCGAGAGGCCGTCGCGACTGGAGGCTCTTGCGCGTGGCTCCAGAAGCGCACTCGAAAGGCTCGTGCGACAGCCTCAGGCGAATATCCGCACTGCTGCGCAATCGCGTGAACAGCATCCTCCTGTTCCAGCGCCAGGCGCGCGGGAAGCGAACCCAGCCATTCGCCGGCGTCAGCCAGGACTCGCCGCCGGTCGGCTACCGGGGAGTCGAGGGCCACGCCCGATGTGAACTCAAGCGCGCGCCAAGTCACGCCGCACTCGCCAGCCCTGACGATCCCGCGGAAAGCCTCTACTCCATGCTCGCGCGCGAACTCATCCGGGTCCTTCGCAGGCGCCAGACAATCCGGCCGAACTACGGCCACAGCAGGACTCGCCGCAGCCCTGACCGACGCTTCGACGGCCTTAGCTGTCGCTGCACGGCCTGGAGCGTCGGCGTCAAAGCAGAGTGTTACGCGCTCGAAACCGAGCCGTGCAAGCCGCTCGAATAGAGATGGGCGCGTTCCGGTTCCTCCAACGGCGCCGACCGTCTCGTAGCCCCGCGCACGGAGGTGATGGACGTCAAGCAGTCCCTCGACGAGCAGGATTTCGCGTGGCCGCGGCGTCGCCTTCAGAACCCATGACAGCCCGTAGGGCGGCAGATTCGTCCGGCTCGCGCCACGGAGGTACAGGTAGCGGACATTGGCCGCAGGTTCGAGGGATCGCGCCCAGATCGTCTTGATCCGTCCACGCTCGTCGCGCCAGCCTCCGCAAAGGCGGCCTGACCAGCGGGAGTCGGCGAGAACACCCGACTGTTCAATCTCGGCTTCCGAGTAGCCCGACGAACGGAGGCAGTCGCGCGCGGCCCCAGGAGAAGGAACGACACCGAGCCCGCATCGGTCGACTGTCTCCGCCGGCAGACCGCGCTGCTGGAGGTACTCGCGCGCTGGAGCACCTGCTTCCGCGGCGAGCTCCCATCGACAAACCGTGAAGAAGTCATGCAGGAGGTCCGTGCGACGGTCGCGAGGAGCGGGTCGCTCCAGCGGGGCCGTGTCCACACCCGCCCTCCGAGCGATCTCGACCACTGCCTGAACGAAGCTGTCGCCACGCGGGACGGCGCCGCCGGCGACGTACGCAGTCCAGAGTGTCGCGTCGCCGCCATGCACGAGGAATCCGCGCGGCACCGGCGCATGCGCGACGATCCGTTCCGCGCGCACGCCGAGCACGCGATGAGTGAACTCGTCATTCGTCGCTATCCAGCCGCGCGAGTCGCGTCGCCAGCCGAACTCTGGAAACGCCGTGTCGAGCCGCTCGTACAGCTCGGGCAGCACGACGTCGGTGTAGTAGTCGACCGCGCTGACCCGGCTTGAGGCGATCATCAGAAGCCCCGCCGTCGGAGGTAACCGTCGATGGCTGCGGCCGCGATATCCGACTGCCGCATGCCGAGCTGCGGTGCCGCGACCCGGAGGCGGCTGAGCAACTCGGGTGCTAAACGCGTCGAGAACTGCACGAGGATGAGCGGCGCGCCCGCCCCTACAGTCGGGTCGGCACGTCCTGAAGTTCGACGGGCCCTCATGCTCGTGCTCATTCGACATCACGTAGCATATCTGCATAGTGGTGCTCCTGCAACTCAAGAAGTAAACTTGCCGACTATGCGTAGCGCGTCCCTCATCCGTGAAGCTCGGCTGAGAGCCGGCCTGACGCAGACCGAGCTTGCGGAGCGAACCGGGCGCGACCGCTCGGTCATCGCTCGGTGGGAACAGGCCGTCGTCGCCCCGAGTCTCGACACGCTCCTTGAGCTTGTCCGCGCCTGTGGCTTCGACCTCCCACTCGAACTCATGCCGTACGACGACGATCGAGTTGCGCGGCTACAGAAGAACCTGCACTTGTCGCCCGAGCGCAGGGTCCGCCGCCTCCTGACGGCCGTGGATCAGGACGACTCCCGTGGCTGAAGCCTCGCGTAGGTTCGACCCGCTCGGCCTGCTCGCGACCCTCGACCGACATCGCGTCGCGTACATCGTGATTGGCGCCTTCGGGCGGGTCGTGCAAGGCGCGGAAGAAATGACGCGCGGCGTCGACATCGTTCCATCTCCCAAGCCGGACAATCTCGAGCGGCTGGAGGCGGCTCTCGAGGATCTTGAGGCTGTCACCCCGGATGGACACGCCGCATCGCTTGAGTCCGACGGCGATGACGCGGTGCTAGCTCTTTCAACAAAGCAGGGCGAGCTCAAGATCGTTCGGCAACCGGAGGGAACGCGGGGCTACGAGGACCTCCGCCGCGCGGCGACACGTGAGCCGCTCGGGAGAGGCATCAGGCCGGCCGTCGCTTCCGTCGACGATCTCGCGCGGATGCTTGCGGCGCTCGGTCGGGAGGAGGACCAGCAGAAGCTGAGGGATCTGCGGCGCCTCGCGGAGCTCGAACTGGGTCGCGGCGTCGAACTCTGAACTCAGCCGAGGCGCCAACGAACCCACCCCGTCGGCGCAACGTACCCATCGAGCGGCCGGATATTGGCACCGCTGCCACTCGATGAGCACTGCACGATGAGGCCGCTGCCGAGCCAGAGCGCGACATGGCCTGCGTCTCCAGCGCCGTGGCCGAAGAAGATCAGGTCTGCCGGCCGGTAGCCGCCGGGAGGCGGATCCGGTCCAACTCCGCGCGCAACGAAGGGAGTGGCTGCAGCTGTTTCCGTGTCCGGCAAGAGGCCATTCGCCGGCCACTGCTGGACGGTCGTCGAGCCGATGTCGATCCCCGCCTGCGCCATGGCCCAGCGCGCGAACATCGAGCAGTCACAGGTGGTGCCTGCCGGCTCCCGGCTCTGCATGTCGGCCACGGACCCCCCGCGATCCGTGGTCGGTCCCTGGCTGTAGCCATTGAAGTAGCCGACATGTGCAACCGCCCACGCGAGAGCGCTTAGGGCTCCGCCCGTCGCGCCCGGCGCGAATGCGCCGCGGTACTCAGAGGCTTGTGCGAGCACCCTCGAGACGTAGAGCGCCGAGTGGTTATACGCGTAGATCGCGGCTCGATAGTCGTCGGGCGCACCGTTCGCGCGTAGTAGGCGTGCGGCGCTCGCGATCGCGTCAGCCGGATTCCAGACATCGGCGATTCCGTCGCCGTTGCCGTCCGTGGCGTACCCCTCCCCCTTCGCAGCCGATGGTCCCGGCTGCGGCACCGTCATCGGCGGCGTGCGCGCGCGCCAGGTTGCGCCGAGGAACTGCATCGGACCTGTCGCTCCTGCCGCGTTCACCGTGCCCGGCGGATTACAGCCTGGCGCCTGGCTGCGACCGTGGTCGCACTCGATCTTTCCGATCGCAGCAAGCACGGCCCAGTCGACGCCGAACCTCAGCGCGGCCCGCTCGTACTGGACGAGATAGTCAGTCGGGATATCGGCGACGGCGACGGGAGACGGCTGCGAGGAGCCCGTCGTCATCTCCTGCGTCGCCAAGCCGCCAATCACGGCGACGAGCATCAAGACCATGAGTGCGCCTGCAAGGACGACCCTTGAAGCAACACGCCTCCGACCGGGAACGGCTACGGCGGTGGTGGACACCTACGCCGCCTCGCCTCGCCGGTCCGTCATTGCCGCAGGACTGTAACAGTTGATCTACTGTATTACAGTTGATTCCCTGCCATAGAGGGGTATCGATTGATCGCCTCGACGAGGCAGTCCGTGCCGAATCGGACCGCGTCGGCAGGCACGCGCTCATTTGGACCATGGATGAGGTCGACCGAGATCTCCTTCGGCAGGCGCATTGGCAGGAACCCATACGTCTGGATCCCGAGACGCGCGAAGTGGCGCGCATCGGTGTAGCCGGGCAGCAGCGCCGGGATGGGGACGCCTTCCGGTTCCTTCTGCCGCAGGATGTCGGCGAGCATCGGATAGAGCCGCATGTCTGGCTCCGCGCGCCCGGCCGGCTCCTCCTCGATGAGTTCGAAGTCGGCGAGGTCGCCGGCGAAGTTCTCGAGCTCCTGCACCAGCTCAGCAGGCGTGTGGCCGGGCAGGACGCGCCCGTCCAGGTCGACGGTTACCTCTGTCGGAATCACGTTCGAGCTGTCGCCGCCATGAATGACCGTCGGCGTGACGGTGTTGTGAAGCAACGCGTCCAGCGGCGTCGCGTCCTTCCCGAGCAGGGGGATCAGGGGGTTCGTCACCTGTTCGCGAAGCAAGCCCTGGAGCGCGAGACGCTGGTGCGCAGGAAGTGCCGCGGCCATTGCGCCGATCATCTCCCGGCCGAGCGGCGTGACGTGGGCGGGAAGCCGCCTCTTGTCCAGCCGGGTGAGGAAACGGCCGAGCTTCGCAGCCGCCGTGCCGCGGACGACGGTGGAAGGGTGGCCACCCGCGCCTCGGATGGTCGCGCGGACGAGGCAGCGCTGCTTCTCGGCCACCTGCACCGGATACAGCCGGCGGTCCCCGACCCACTCGGTGAAGCCGCCAATCTCGCTGAACGCATACCGAACGCCGGAGAACAGCTCAGGGTGCTCGTCGACGAGGAACTTTGCTCCGAGCCGGCTCCCCCGCTCTTCGTCGCTCGTCAGTACGAGGATGAGGTCAGCTGCGGGAGGCGACGCTCGCCCGGCGACTCTCAGCAGCGCGGCAATGAGCATCGCGACGCCGCCCTTCATGTCAAGGGCACCACGACCCCAGATCACGCCGTCGACTGCGTCGCCCGAGAACGGTTGGCGCGTCCAGCCCTCCGGCCGAGCCGGCACGACGTCGACGTGGCCGTACAGCAGGAGAGGCGAAGCTTCTCCCGCCCCGCGCACTCGGGCGATCAGGTTTGGCCGATCAGGCTCCTTTGCGATGAACCGCGACTCGATCGCCGCCTCGGCGAGGGCGCTGGCGACGAATTCGAGACAGGGGCGCTCGTTACCCGGAGGGTTCGATGTGTCGAACCGGATCAGATCCTGGAGCAGATCCGCGGGATCCACAGGCCCCACAGGGTGCGTTTGGCTCCGCACGTTCACGGTCAACATAGAGGATGGCAGTAGAACCACTGCCATGCTCCGGACACAAGGTGGCGTGGAGCACATGACGGCTTACGAGCACGAAGCGGAACTCTTCTCGCCGCCTTCGCGAAGCGGCACCAAGCGATTCCGCGTGCTCTCGCTCCTCGGCGCTGCTGGCTTCGTTGCTTATGCCGCCGCCGTCGCCTTCGGCGCGCCGCGGCCGATACTCACCTTCGTCTTCACAGGCGTGATGATCCTCGTGCCGCCGTCTGTCTGGTGGGCATACGCTCGCGCGCCGGCCGTTCTTCGCCGCCCCGTGCTCCTCCTTGCGATCGCGGCGACCTCCTGGCTCATCGGGTCCGCGGTCTGGCAGGTCTTCTACATCACCGGCGGCAACAAGGTCCCGCACCCGCCCGGCGTGTGGGACATCTTCTTCGTCGGGGCGCAGCTCCTCGTGATCACCGCACTGGTGATCGCGATGCGCTCTCTGATCTCATTCCGCCTAGCAAGCCTCGACGCGCTGATCGTCACCGCCGCCGGCGTCGCGCTCGCGGCGCCGTTCGTTCGCCACGGCCTCGAGAACGGCGTGAACGTTTCCTCCGTGTTCACGCTCAACCGACCGATCCTCAGCATCGTCATCCTCATGCTGGTCGCATCGGCAGCGCTTCGCTCTTGGGAAGGCATGCCTCTATCGATGGCGATGCTGGGACTCGCCGAAGCAGTGCTCACCGTGGGCAATCTTATTTATGCCTTCGAAGCGGTCCAGAATCGCTACGTAGACGAGCGCTGGGCGACCCTCGCCTGGGGCGGAGGCGCGATCATCGCGCTGCTTGCGGCGAGCACGCTGATTCTCCACATCGACCGTCCGGTGCGGCTCGCCACTTCTGCGCGGATCCCGAACCACGCCGTCGGCGCATCACGCGTTCTCCTCGGCTCACTTGCCGGGCTACTCCTCTCCTGCGGTGTCGCGGGCTACGGGCTAACCATCGGCAGTCGAGGTCTGACTGTGGCCGGACTTGCAGCATGTCTCGCCATCGGTGTCGCGATGGCGTTCCGCGCGACTGATTCGATCAGGAGTGCGGAGACGGCGTATCTCACGCTCGATCGTGCGCTCGCCGACACAGAGAGAGCCCGAGACGAGCTCGCCCGCGCGAACGTGGAGATCCAGGCGATGCAGATCGCCTTCGCAGATCTGCTCAACCTGACGGATGAGCGAACGGAGGGCCGGATTCGCGAGCTCATCGAGGACACTGGGCAGGAACTCGCCGACCTGCTCGAAGACGAGATCGCCTTCAAGCGTCGACGCTAAGCGCGCGCGTACTACCTCGAGACGCCAGGGGCGACGCCGAGCGCCTCCGCCGCAGCCGAGAGGTCGGCGATGCGAGCGTCGTCACCCCGCATCGCCTCGGCCGCAGCAACGCCGATCATCGAGGTCAGCGTCAAAAAGTCAGCGAATGCCATTGACTCGGCGCCGGACCGCCAACGGCCCACCTGCTCAGCCGTCGAGTTGAGCGCGCGCGCCGCTTCCTCGTCGCTGTGCCACCCGAAGAGGCGGTAACCGGCCTCGAGCAACGGAACGGCGGCTTCGGAACGGCGCCTCCGTCCTTTCTTTCTTTCTTGCCGAGCTGGCTGATCGGTCGCCGGCTCGACAGCGCCTGCGTCCTCGAATACCGCTGCGCTGATCTCTTCCGACCGGATGCCGAGAAAGTGGGCCATGCGGAGGACGTCGTGAATCGGCGGTCGAGCGACTCGGCCGAGCTCCCACCCCTCGATCGTTCCGGGCTTGATTCCTAGGAGCTCACCAGCGCGCGCTCGCGAGTATCCCGCCGCCTCACGGCGTTCCTGAAGCAGCCTCCCTAACGCGGTCTGTTGCGAGGTCACTCGGTATCTCCTTCGACGGCCGAAGGCAGTCGATCTACTGCCTACCCGGATCTTCCCACTATACGCGGTCATCACTCGCATTCCCGCGCTTCCACTGCTATAACAGTGGATCTACTGCCTAACAGCAGTGCCAGTTGATCCACGGAGGAGGCAGAGCGTGAGCCACGGAAACGGAGGACTGGAAGGAGCGGCATCACTGTGGCAAGGGGAGGGGCCTCCCGTGCCGCTCCTCGGCGCAGAAGCCGCCGAGAGAATCGCAGAAGCCGCACCGGCGAACGGCGATGGCTCCCCGGCCAGAGCTAACCAAACGGTCACGTCGGCCGACGACTTCTCGGTCGAGCGCATGCTGCGACCGGCGACTGACCCGCCGGTCCGAGGCTGGCGGCGTGGCGTCCATCGCCTGACCGGGGGCGTCGTCCACGTCGGGCCGAGCGCAGCCGAGCTTCACCATCGCGAGCTCGTTGCGCGCGTCAAGACGCCGATCGCCGGCAGTCGAAAGATCGCGTTCATTTCTCGCAAGGGCGGAGTCGGCAAGACGACGACCTGTCTGCTAGCGGGCCACACGTTCGCCTCACTCCGCGGCGACCGCGTAATCGCGCTCGACGGCAATCCCGACGCGGGCACCCTCGGCCATCGCGTCCGCCGGGAGACCGCGGCGACCGTTGCGTCGCTGCTGACCGACGTCGAACACATCACACGCTACGCGGACATCCGCGGCTACACGTCACAGGCGAGCAGCCGACTCGAGGTTGTAGCCGCCGACGACGACCCCACGATTACTCAGGCGCTGGGCGAGAGCGAGTTCCGGCGTGCGATCGACCTCCTCGAGCGCCACTACAACCTCCTCTGCCTCGACACAGGCACCGGTGTTCTCGAGTCCGCGACCCGCGGCATCCTCGACGCAGCGGATCAGATCGTCGTCGTGAGCGCACCGAACCTCGACGGCGCACGCGCAGCGAGCTCGACGCTCGACTGGCTCGACCGGAACGGCTACGACCAGCTCGTCGCAGACGCCGTCGCCGTCCTAAACACGATCCGCGGATCGAACGGTGCGCTTGACCTCGACCGCGTCGAGCGCCACTTCGCCGAACGCTGCCGCTCGTGCGTGCGGATCCCTTGGGATCCTCACCTCGACTCGGGCGCCGAGGCCGAGCTCTCGGGGCTTCGCCCCCAGACGCGTTCTGCCTACCTCGAACTCGCCGCGGCGATCGCCGCCGGCTTCACAAACACGTCCGGAAGGAGGTCTTAGCTCATGTCGCCGCTCGCAGGAATCCTCATCGCCGCGACCGGCATCGGCGGGAAGCCCGACCCGAACGGGCTCCCCGGTAGTCCCGCGCTCGAGCAGCTCGTCAACGGTCTCGCCTTCTGGGGGCTGCTCGCCGCGCTCGCGGGTCTCGTGATCTCGGCAGCGGTGTGGGCGCTCAGCGCTCACTCCGGCAACTACCACCACGCCTCAGTTGGTCGTCGCGGAACACTCGTGTCCGCCGCGGCCGCATTCCTTGTCGGCGCAGCGCCAGCAATCGTGGCCTTCTTCGAAAACCTCGGCAACACGGTCCATTGACTCCGTTGCGAGTCAGGCGTGCATCCCAAGAACGTCGGCGCTCTTGGCTCTGGCAGGGACTAGCAGCGCTGGCACTCGTCGCGCTCGGAATCGGGATCGGCAGCCGGATCGCCGCACCACGCGGTAGCCGTCCGGCAGCCCCTACGACAACGGCCGCGCAGGCGGAGACGCCAGCGAAGCTGCCACGTCCGACGCGATCAACGCGGACGGAGAGCGGCGCGGTAGCTGCCGCCGCTTCCGCGGTCGAACTCCTCGACGGCCCGGCGCTGCTCGATTCGGCACGGATCCGACGACTCGTGGACCGAATCGCCGCGTCGAGCGCGCGCACGGCACTCGCGCGCGCGTATGCGCAGGGTGCGGTCGAGGTCCGCACACGGCTGGCCGTGGATTCAGTCCCAGCACCAGTCGTCATCCTCCGTTCCGCCCTGGCCGGCTATCGCGTGGAGAGCTACACGCCATCGACCGCGGCGGTCGCGATCTGGCGCGTCGGGATCGTCGGCAGCGGCGCGTCGGTGCAACCGCAACAGTCGTGGCGAACCGAGACCGTGTCGCTCGTGTGGGAGCACGGGTGGAAGGTCACGTCATTCGCGAGTGCGCCGGGGCCGACGCCTCCACTTCCGCCGACTGCGGATGCCGCCACGACCGGTGACCTCTTCATCGAGATCCCGCGCTTCACCGCCTTCTCGCATGCAGAGCCGTAGCCGATCGATCCGCATAGCGGCAGCGACGCTCGCCGCCGTCCTGTCGACGGTCGTGGCGGTGGGACCGGGGACGACGCCGGCTCGCGCCGCCTCGATCCCGAACCCGTGTGACCTGCCGGGCGTCGACTTCGTCTGCAACGCGGCAGGCGATCTGGCCGGGAGCGCCGCGCAAGCTGCAGGCGACTTCGTCATGCGCGGCGTCACTTCGTGGGTGACCAACGCCGCAGTCTGGGTCACCGGAAAGGTGGGCAGCCTCATCGACACAACGGCGACGCCCGATGTTCAGGCCGACTGGTTCGCGGGTCAGTACCGCTCGATGATCGCCGTCGCCGGACTTCTCGCCTTGCCGATGCTGCTCCTCGCGGTAATCCAAGCGGTGTGGCGGCAGGACCTGTGGATCCTCTTACGCTCAGCGCTCGGCTACCTACCGATGGCGTTCATCCTTGCGGGCGCGGCGATCGTCGCGACGCAGCTGCTCGTATCGGTGACGGACGGTCTCTCCGCCACGGTCGTGCAGGGCCTCGGCGGGGGCTCAGGGAACCTTCTCCAATCGGTCGGCGACGCGTACAAGAACGCGCTCAACGACACCTCCGCCGGAGCAGTTCCCCTCTTCGGTGTCTTTCTCGGCGCGATCATCCTTGCGATCGGAGCCTTCGTGCTCTGGCTCGAGATGGTGATCCGTGACGCCGCGATTTACGTCGCGCTCTTCTTTCTCCCACTGACGTTCGTCGCGATGATCTGGCCGGCCACAAGCCGATGGGCGCGGCGTCTCGTCGAGTTCCTCGTCGCAGTGATACTCGCGAAGTTCGTCATCATCGCCATCCTCGGGCTCGCGTCGGCAGCGATCACTCAGACAAGCCTCGCGCAGCCCGGCGACGGCAGCGTCTTCGAGCGCATGATCGCCGGCGCTGCGCTTCTCGTCCTGGCGGCGTGGTCACCGTTCGGCCTACTGCGCCTGATCCCGATGATGGAAGTCGCGGCCGGAAGCGTCGTCGGACAGCGAGCGGCGATGTCGGGCGCCGCTGGGTCGGCAGGCATCCACAGCCCGGCGAGCTACATGCGCCAAGCGATGGACCGCCAGTCGCGCGGATCGACCTCTCCGGCCTACTCCGGCGTGCCGCGCACCGTCTACGCACCACCGACGGCTTCCGGAGGCGAGACGGCGGCGTCGCAGACCACGTCTCGCGAGTATTCGAGCGCACGAGCCGACGCTGCGACGACCGGAGCGGGTCGGGCGACATACGTCCGGAGCGAGTCGCAGGGAGCCTCTCCTCCGGCCGAGAGTGGCCGAGGTCCGTCGGCGCCGTCGCGCGAAGGCGGTAGCTCGTCACCGAATCGCTCGACGCCGCCACCACCGCCGCCTGCGGGCGCGGGATCCACCCCTCCACCGCCACCTCGACAGCAACCACCGCGCCCTCCGCGAGAAGGAGACTGACGGATGCCAGAAAGCGAGCTCAGGCGGTATCGCTTCGGCCCGCTCGAGCGCCGCGGCCTCATCGGGTCACTGCGAGCGACGCAGGTAATCCCGATGGCCGTGAGCCTCGCCGCGGCGGTTGTCCTAATGCGGACGCTGCCGAGCGGCGCGGGACTCTTCGCAGCGCTCGGGCTAGTGCTCGGCGTCGCAGCCTTTTGCTTCTGGCCGGTGAGTGGGAGGTCTGCCGAAGAGTGGCTGCCGATCGTCGTCGCTCATACACGCAGGCGCACGCTCGGACGGCACCGACGGGCATCTCTCGCCCCTGTCGCCGGTGTGCGAGTCGGCGAGGCCGGACGGCCGGAGCCAGCGTTGGATCTTCCGGAGGCTGTGCACGGTCTCGAGCTGCTCGCAGCGCCTTTCAGAGGCGAGACAGTCGGCGTCGTTAAGGACACGCGCGCGAAGACCTATTCCGCCACCCTCGCGGTCCGCGTCACCTCATTCGGGCTCCTCGACCGCTCCGAGCAGGAGGCGAGACAGGCAGGCTGGGGTGGCGTGCTCTCAAGTCTCGCCCGCGAGGGCACGCCCGTCAGCCGCGTCCAGTGGCTCGAGCGGACGGTTCCAGCCGACGGGGATGAAATCGGCCGCTATCTCGGCGAGGCGTGGGACCGAGAGGCCGCGACCGTGGACGCACTGCCGATGCGTTCGTACCTCGATCTCGTCAGCGGCGCGCCTGCAGTGACGCGAGACCACGAGCTCTTCGTCTGCCTCCAGATCGACGCGAAGAAGGCTTGGCGCCAGATCAAACGCGCAGGCGGCAAGAACGGTCCCGATGCCGGTGCTTCCGAGGTGCTCCTGCGCGAAGTCGAGAGCCTCGGCGAACGACTCGCATCTGCCGACGTTCATGTCGTCGGCGCGCTTCGGCCGGGAATGCTCGCCTCCGCGATTCGCGTCGCCTTCGACCCGTGGTCGCGACCGGGGCTTGCTCGCCTCGCCGCGGCCGACCGCGAGCGCGACGGGCTTGATCAGGGAGCTGCTTGGCCGGCGGGTACCGAGACGTCGTGGTCCGCGTACCGCGCGGACGGCGCCGTCCATGCGACGTACTGGATCGCCGGCTGGCCGCGAACCGACGTCGGCGCAGCCTTCCTCTCGCCCTTGCTTCTGCATGCTCAGGTCGTGCGCTCGATCGCAGTGACGATCGAGCCGATCTCGCCGCTTCGCGCGATTCGAGAAGTCGAGGCTTCTCGCACGACGGATCTCGCCGACCAGGAACTGCGCGGCCGGTTCGGCTTCGTCGAAACGGCACGTCGTCGTCGGCTTTCGGAGGCGACTTCGCGGCGCGAGGAGGAGCTCGCTGACGGCCACGCTGCCGTTCGCTTCGCCGGATACGTCACGGTGTCGGCGCGAAGCTTCGAGGAGCTCGAGCGCAACTGCTCGGAGATCGAGCACGCGGCGCAGATGGCGCGGCTCGAGCTGCTGCGCCTCTACGGGCAGCAGGAAGAAACGTTCACGTACACGCTGCCGATCTGCCGAGGCCTGCGGTGAACGTCAAGGGCCAGCCCGGCCATCGGACGACGACCGCACACATTCAGGCCGCCTATCCCTTCGTAGCCGAAGGCGGTCTCGGAGGACGCGGCGTCTACATCGGCCGTGACGTCTACGGCGGCTCCTTCTGCTACGACCCGTGGGAGCTTTACGGCCGCGAGCTGACGAGTCCAAACGCCGTCGTCATCGGCATCGTCGGCAGGGCGAAATCGAGTCTGGTCAAGACGTACGTCTTCCGTCAGAGCGTCTTCGGCCGTCAGGCGTGGATCGTCGACGTCAAGGGCGAGTACGACCGACTCGCCGAGGCGCTCGGTGTGCAGCCGATCACCCTTTCCCCCGGAGGCTCCGTTCGCCTGAACCCGCTCACGCCGCGTGCAGGCACGGAGCGTCAACTCAACCTCCTCTACTCCGTCGCCGCAGCAGCGCTGGAGCGCCCGCTCACGCCCGAGGAGAAGCGAGGCGCCCAGGAGGCGCTCCATGTGCTCCGGGACCGGTGCGATCGCGAGCCAACGCTCCCAGACGTGGTCGACATCCTCATCCACCCGACCGCCGAGATGGCAGACGCCCTCGCAATGTCGGCCGAGGAGCTCGCGGTCTTGGTGCGTCCGATGGCGTTCGCGCTCGACCAGCTCTGCTCCGGGAACTTGCGCGGGATGTTCGACGGGCCGACGACCCCCGGCCTCGACCTCGACGCGCCGCTGGTCGTTCTCAACCTCCGCGCGGTGCTCAACACGCACACGACGGCACTCGGGATCTTGATGACGTGCGCGACCGCGTGGCTCCAAGCGATGATTGACGCGGAGACCGACGCGCGCAGCGCAAAGCGGATCGTCGTCGTCGACGAGGCGTGGCGGATCCTTTCCAACCTCGGAATCGGCGAGTGGCTCCAGCAATCGTTCAAGCTCTCGCGCGGACTCGGTGCGCAGAACGTCGTCGTGATGCACCGTCTATCCGACCTGCGCTCGACCGGCGCAGAGGGAAGTCGAGAAGTGCGGCTCGCGGAGGGCCTCCTTGCCGACGCCGAGACGAAGATCATCTACGCGCAGCCGCCCGACCAGCTTCCGCAGACGCGCGAGCTGCTCGGATTGACCGACACGGAGGCCGAGCTTCTCCCCCATCTCCGGCGCGGCTGGGCTCTCTGGAAGGTCGGGCAGCGATCGTTCCTTGTCCAGCACCGGCTGTCGTCGTCAGAGCACGAGCTCGTCGACACCGACGCGCGCATGGCAGTGAAGGCTGCGGCGTGACGGGCGAGCGCCAGCCGCCGCGATTTCCGCTCGCGGGCGAGGAGTCAAGTCCGCTCGAGACCATCGCGCTCGGCGCGCTTGCCGTGACTGCGGCGGTGACGGCGCTGCTCTGGGCGACCGGCGAGGCCGCCGGCAGGCTCTTCGAGGGCCAGTGGCCGTCTGTTGGTGCCGCCGATATGGGCGCGGTGCTCGCCCACTTCCCAGCGCATCTGGGCGATCCGGCCGCGGCGTGGCCGTTGACGGAACGGCCACTGCTTCCGGGAGCAGTGGCCTTCTACGGCACTGCAGCCCTCCTCGTCGTGCCGCTGGTCGCGCTCGCGTTGGGGGCTATCCACCATCGGTCTCGGCGAGGGAGCGGCGCTACCGTGGCCCGCTGGGCGCGGCCGCGCGACCTCAAGCCGCTCCGGATCCGCGAGGCGGTGCCGGGGCGCCTGTCGCTTGGCGTCGTGGACGGCCGCCTGGTCGCAGCCGAGCCGCGCCAGTCGGTGATCGTCGTCGGCCCGGTACAGACCGGCAAGACCTCGGGTTTCGCAGTCCCTGCGATCCTCGAGTGGAAAGGACCGGTCGTCGCAACGTCGGTCAAGACGGACCTGATGCGCGAGACGCTCGGCGCCCGCGAACAAGCCGGGCGGGTATGGATCTATGACCCGACGGGCAGCACCGGAATGCCGACCTGCGGATGGACGCCGCTCTCTTCGTGCTCGACGTGGACCGGTGCGCAGCGGGTGGCCGCTTGGCTCGTCGCCGCAGCGCATCGAGGAAACGCGGGGGTCGAGAACGCAGAGTTCTGGTACGCGGCGGCCGCCAAGCTGCTCGGGCCGGTGCTGTTCGCAGCGGCGACGTCTGACGCAACGATGGCGGATGTCGTCCGCTGGGTCGATGCGCAGGAGCAGGAAGAGATCTTCGCGGCGCTCGACGAGACGGGCGAGGACGCGGCGGTGACCGCCTTCCAAGCGTCGTCGCAACGTGACGACCGCACTCGCTCAGGTGTCTACACGACTGCCGAGACGGTTCTCGCTGCTTATGCCGACCCCGGCGTGCTCGCATCGGCGCTCACGTCCGAGCTCCGCGCGGAGCGGCTTCTCGACGGCGGAAGCAACACCGCCTACATCTGCGCGCCGGCGCATGAGCAGCGGCGGCTCCAGCCGCTTTTCGCGACGCTCGTCCAGGAGATCGTGGCGCGCGCTTATGAGCGGTCAGCCGAGACCGGCGCCCCTGTGGACCCGGCGCTTCTCGTCGTGCTCGACGAATGTGCGAACATCGCGCCTCTCCGCGAGCTGGCGACGCTCGCCTCGACTGGGGCCGGTCAAGGCATCCAGCTCGTCTCGGTGTTCCAGGACATGTCGCAGATCAACTCGGTCTACGGCAGGGACCGCGCGCCGACCATCGTCTCGAACCACCGGGCGAAGGTGATCCTCTCTGGAATCGCTGATGCGCAGACGCTCGACTACGTCGCGCGGCTGCTCGGCGATGAGGAGATCGGGCAGACGTCATCGACGACGGGCGCGGAAGGTCGCCGCTCAACGACCCACTCCGTTGCCTACCGGAACATCGCACCGGCGAACGTCCTGCGGGAGATGACACCCGGTCACGGTCTGCTCGTATACGGCCACCTCGCCCCGGCTCGGATCAGCCTCCGTCCGTGGTTCAAGGACCGGCGGCTGCGAAAGATCGCTTCAGGAGCGGTAGCGTGATGAGCATCGCCGAGGATCTCACGAAGCTCTCGCCGAAGCGCCTGACGAAACGGCTCGAGGAGCTGTCGCGCGAGGCGCTGCCGTGCGTCTCGGCAACGGTGTTCGAAGGCAACCCCCGAGACGGACTCACGGTCGGGCTGTGGGTCGAATCGCAAGGGCGTCGTGATGTCCTCGACCTTGCGCGGGTCCTGGAGACGGAGCCTGCCGGGCATGTCGCTACGGCCTGGTCGTTGCTCCGGCCGAGCAAGGGTGACTCGCGCTGGCGGCTCCTCCTTCGCGTCGAGTTCGAACGGCCGGTGACTTGCGCGTTCGTCGTCCGCTTCGACGTGCACGAGCATCGCGACGATCAGCTTCGTCAGGCACTCCCTCTGCTGCTGGCCGCGAGCGGGTTCGCGATCGCGTTCGACAAGGTGCCCGAGGCGGCTGAGTCGCTGATCTGGGTTCCCGCTCCCGCAGCGCGAGACTGCGTGGTCGAGACGCTGACCGCGGCGCGACTCTGATGTCGCACGGCCTGGATCTTCGGTAGCGCACAGCGCAACGCCGGCACCTCTACGCTCTGTCCACTGCTTCTGGAGGTGCGTATTGCCGTACGTCATTACCGAACCCGATTCGATCAAGGGCGTCTGCGAGACATGGGACGAATGCAAATCCAAGGTCCAAGGTGTCAAAGGGGCGAAGTACCAGAAGGTCCACGATGAAGCTGAAGCGCAGGCGCTGCTGAAAGGGACTGGGGTCGTTCTCAAGCCGGGTCTCCACGTCTTCACCGATGGGAACGATCGGGGTGGAGTTGGGGTGGTGATCGTATGGATGAGCGAGAAGCCGCATGACGACCCAACTGTCGTGGCAGAGATCGCCACCTCAGTGGGCCGAACCTTCTACGGCGGCGTCGTGGCCGCGCTGGGTTCCGTGGAGGAGGTTGAAGTCGCTCTCAACAAGAGCAGGAATGTCCTCGCTGAGCTGGGCGGCCTGTACCTCGCGTTATGGCAGGCACCGGCCAACAGCGCGATGACGATCGTTCACGACTACGAGGGCATTGCCGCCTGGATGACGGGAAAGTGGAAGGCGAACGAGCCCGTCGTTGTCGTCGCTCGCTGCAAGCAGATCGAAGAGGACAAGCGACTCGATCTCAGTTTCCTGTGGCAGAAGGGACATACGTCGTCATGGGCGGGGCGACATGACCTAGCACGCTTCAATGCGCGAGCGGACGCCTTGGCAACTGCTGGTGTCTCCTAACGCCGATCGATTGCCGATGCGCTGGTCGCTGCTCATCCAAGCCCGGTTGAGGACGCGCTCCGCCCCGAGACCGAAGGCGGACTCCCTGCGAAGCCGGGCTTCTACGCCTGGTGGGCGGCGCACGGCTCGATCGACCGGGATTCCACACCACCCCCATCCCGGCCGGCCGGAGCTCGGGCTGCTCTACGTCGGCATTAGCCCGACGCGGGCAACCTCAGCTGGGCTGATCCGGTCTCGCGTGGTCGATCAACACCTCGGCGGCAATACGGCGTCGTCGACGTTTCGCTTCGTGCTCGCTGCTTTTCTCTTCGACAAGTTGAGCCTGACGCCTCGAGCGAAGAGCAAGAAGGGCTGCTTTTCTCTTCGACAAGTTGAGCCTGACGCCTCGAGCGAAGAGCAAGAAGGTCATCCTCGATGCCGAGGACAACGCGCGTCTACGCCGATGGCAAGTCGAACATCTCGGCCTGACGTGGTGCCAGCGCGCAAGGCCGTGGGAGGTGGAGGATGGTGTGATCGCCTTGCTGCAGCCGCCGCTCCACTGCGCAGCGAACGAAAGCCATCCGTTCAATCCTCGAGTTATCGCGGTGCGGGCCGCCTTCCGCGCGGCCGCCCGTTCGGACGACGCCTCCTCCGTCTAGCGGCTACTACAGCCGAAGAAAGTCGGTAGGCACCCCGACTGCTATAGACCAAGATCAAGCGATCGCGACCGCGCCACGGACCGCGTCTTAGTTTCGGGTTGCTGCGCCGCGCGAGAACGGACGCGGACAGCTCGCCGCTCGAGCTCATCCATCCGCTCGGTCGTTACGCGGACGGCAGTCTTAAGCTCCTGCGCCTCACGCCGCAGCTCATGAGTGCGCTTACGGCCGCGAATCCCTAATTTGGCGAGACGACTCTCGATCTCTCCCAGGCGCTTGTCAGCTTCGTCGCATGTCCGCCGAAGGACAAGCCGTTCCTGCTCGATCAATCGCAGCTGAGCAGAACCGCGAGCGGAAGGCGCAGCACGATCGATCTCCGCGCGCATGCTGTGGCGCGGTCCGGCCTCGTGTGGGCGCTGGTCGACAGCGAGCCGCTCGAGCGCCGACTCCTCGAGCGCGCTCGAAAGCCGCCCCACCGGATCTCGATCGTCGTGCTCATGGAAGTCGCTCTCGCGCTCGAACGTGTTCGCGGTCACGTAGAGGCGCGTCGCCTCACGCGCTCGCGAAAGTGCGACGTAGCCCCACTCCTGCAGACGTGCTTCACCCGATCCGAGGACGAATGCGCGGTCGACAGTCACGCCCTGTCCGCTGTGACCGGTCAGCGCGTACGCGTGGCGGACGTGCCCAGCTTCGAGGTACTTCCGGCTGAGCACGACTCGGTCGCCGCGGTCGGTTGCGACAGTGAGCGTGCCGCTCGCCTTGTCGACCCGTTCGACGGTGCCGCGGGTGCCGTTCTTGACTCCGAGGTGGTCGCTGTTCCTGAGGCTGACAATGCGATCACCGGATGCGAACTCGCGTCCGGCGACCATGACCCTCTCGCGGCCGAGCCTTCCATTCGTGTCCATCAGGCCGCGCGCCAGCGCATTGAGCTGGGCGACGTCGCGCCGGCGCAGAGCGATCATTACGTTCCCGGCGAGATCGGAGCGGGCGTGTGACCACCAGTCCGCAACGAGGCGCATCCGCGTCGCGAGTGGATCCTCCGAAACGACGAGCCGCTCGCGCTGTTCGGCAAACGCCAGGTAGTCGCGGCCAAGTCCGGCCCGGACCTTCTCGAGGGCAAGGCGCTCGAGCTCGTCGCGTTGGCGACGGTTCTCGTGGAGCACGACGGCGCCCTTCCGCTCGACGATCCCCGCAAAGAGTCCGCCCGCCCCAACGGCAGGCAGCTGGTACGGGTCGCCGATCAACACGACCTTGCCGCGAACCCGTTCGACCTCCGCCAGAACGGGGGCCAGTACGCGCGTCTCCGCCATCCCGGCTTCGTCGACGATGAGCAGGCACCGGTGCGGCAGCTCGCCGCACCGCGCTCGCTCGAGAAGCCGGTGGAGGGTCGTCGAGGGGATGCCTGTCTCGTCCTGGAGCTTCTCTGCTGCGACGCCGGACGGCGCAGCGCCGACCACATTGGTGCCGGATGACGCGAACGCAGTCGCGAGCGCGTGCGCGGCGGTTGTCTTCCCCGCTCCGGCCACGCCGACGACGCATACGACGCGGTCCTGGCTCGCCGCGACCTTCCGCACCATCGCGCGCTGCTCGCTCGATAGCTGTTCACGCAGCGGGTCGGGAACGGATGTGTCGACGGCTTCTTCTTCGAGTACCGGCGCGTCGGAGTCGGCGCCGCGGACGACGAGCTCGAGCGCCGCCCGCTCGAACTGCATCAGCTCGGAGGTCGAGTAATGAGCGGGTCGACCAGGTGCAGGCGCATCTCCCACGCGCGCGACGCCGTCGATGGCGACGAACCGCTCGGACAGTCGCCGGATCCTGGAAACGGTCGCGCCCTGCGGAAGCGCCTCAGCCCACGCCATCACCAGCTCCGGAGCTGCGAACGCCGTGCGCTTCTCCGTCAATCCGTGCGGTCCGAGGAGCCGCTGGACGATCGACCGTAGCTCGCGCGTCGTCGGCTCACGCCGGGCCGATCTACCAACAAGGTATGCCAGTTCTCGTTGCCCCAGGCCGTGCTCGGCAGCGCGAGCGCGCCAGTCCTCGCGCAGCGCAACGAGATCCACCTGCTCCTTCCGCTCACGTGTGTCGACCGCGGCAACCTGGGCCGCGTAGAAACCGCTCGCGGCCTGCGCCCGCATCCGTTCGACTACCGCCAGCCGCCGGGTCGAGAACTCGTCGATCACGCGCCGCGGCACACCCTTGAGCTCTGCCCATCCCTTCCGCGGCCTCTCCCACTCCACACCGAGCGTCCGCGCGAGCTCGGCCCGCAGATGGGCCTCGTAGAGATAGCCAGCCGCGAGCCGGTAGGTCTTCAGGATCGCCACGCCGTCGAGCGCGCGCCACTTCGCGTCACTCGGACTCTGGGCCATGTTCGCCACGATCACATGCGTGTGCAGGTGCGGGTCCTGCGCCCGGCTCGTGCGGTGCTGGTAGGCAGCCGCCACGAAGCCGCCGGCGTGCTCGCGGATGACGCCGTTCTTGCCGCGACGCGTGACGCATGCCTCGTCCTCGAGGTACTCCAGCGCCGCCTGCCACGCCGCGGCATGCGCCTCGCTGACGGCGCGCCGCGTGTTCTCGTCGCCGAGGGCGTGGAGAAGGCTGACGCTCTTCGGCGTGCTGAAGACGAGGTCGAATCCGGCGACGGGCGAGAGCGTCTTCTGCTCGATCCGGCGCTCGTCAGCGTGCGGATCGATCCGCTCGATCGTGATGGTGCGCTCCTTCGGGTGCTTCCGCAGGCGCTCTTTGGTCAGCGGATGGACGCCGCGGATGAGCGTCCCAAGCTGCCTGTCCTGGACGACTCCTTCGAGTCCGAGGGTGGCGGCTCCGTGGCCCGTCCAGATCCCCGGCGACTCGCCGCGGCCGGCGTAGTAGTCGTCGAGGCCGGCCGCGACGGAGCGCTCGTAGTACGACTCCTGCCCCGGCGTAAGCTTCGCGACCGACAGCACGGCGCGGAGTCTAGCAGATGTGAGGCACTTTTGCATCAGGATGCATCTGCGTCTCGCGTGTTGTCGAGGTTAGTAGTTGGAGCGGACGGCGTGGGTGCATCGTCGGTCACGCCTCGTCGTCATGCTCGTCCGGGCTGTAGGCGCTTCCCCACTCGCGTTCGCAGTCTCCGGCGTGGACGAGGCTGCCGTGCTTCTCGACGGCGGCTTCGGGCGACTCGATGAGATCGAGGCAGCACTCGCAACGGATCGGCTCTCCGGCGGCGAGCTTCGCCCGCTGCGCTTCGAGTCGCGCCTCCTGCTCGGCGCGGGCTGCCTGCTCCACCCGCTCGCGCTCGGCCTCCTGTTCGGCCAGGTAGTGCTTGACCGAGGGCGGCGCGACGCGGCGAGCGAGCTTGCCGACGACCTTCGACCGTGCCAGCTCCTGGGGCTCGTAGATGCCCTGCCGGTCGGCGTTCGGCAGACCGTCCGTGTCCACGAGCCGCTGCGCGACGAGCAGACGTAGCACGACCGCGAGCGCCGCCTCGGGCGTCCGCGCACGCATCAGGGCGGCGGTAGCGCGCTCGTGCAGCTCCTTCTCGGCCTGCGCGCCGCGCGGGTACCGGACGGTCACCTTGCCCTGCTTGTTCGTCGTCGTTGGCTGCTCGACGCAAAGGCGGTGCGCCCACGCTGACGCCTTGCCGTAGTGGGCGAGAACAAGCGAGCCGAGCAGCTTCACCGCATCCGCGTCGATCTTCGGCTCCCAGCGTGCGAGCGCGGCCCCGAGGTCGAGGTTCCGCGCCCGGGCGGAGACGCGCGCCTCGTACTGACGTTCTCGCTCCTGACGGCGCGCCTCCCGCTCGGCGTCGTCGCCGCTGGCCGCAGTCCGCTGGTCGCGCGCGCTCCGCTTACGCTCGGCGTCGGCTGCGGCGTGTGCCGCGATCTTCTGGACGAGACGGTCTGCGAGCCATTCGGCGTCAGTGACGTAGCCATGTGCCTGGCGGCCGTCGCCCGCCGGGAGTTCCAGCAGGCAGCCGAATGCTCGCGCAGCGTCGGCGTCCTCCGAGTCGAGCGCGAAGCACTCCCGCTCGCGGCGCTCCTCTTCCTGCCGTGCGGCCCAGTCGTACTCGGACGAATGCTCGATCTGCGGGAGGTCGCCGTAGCTCGTACCGACAGCCGCGCCGTGCTCGCCGAGCTTCGCGATGACCCCAGCGAAAGCGTCGGAGCGGCCGCCACCAGGGAGGATCGGTCCGCGATAGCCGCCGACGCTGTACGCGACGGGGTGAAGCGGCTGCCCGTCGTCGTCCTGCCACGCCGCCGCGAGCACGTCGTCGACGATCTCACCCGGCGCAGAGGGGAAGGACGCCGCATCGTGCGGGCGGTCGGCCAGCCAGGCGGCGCAGAGGTCCGCGAGCAGCGCCTCGGCCCCCGCAATCCGGACGAGGGTCGGCGCACACGCGAGTGGGACGCGGCGCGCGGCCAGCAGTCCCTGCGCGTCTTCGGGGAGGTTGAGCAGATCGAGCCGCTCCGCGATCAGCTTCTCCCGCTTGCCGACGAGCTTCGCAACCTTCGTGGCGTCGCCGTGCTCGTCGGCGAGCCGCCGATACGCGCGCGCCTCCTCGAGCGGATTGAGGTCGGCGCGGATCACGTTCTCCGCCACGGCGAGCGAGAGGGCCTCCCCGTCGGCCTCGCGCAGCTGCGCCGGTACCTCGCGCAGCTTCGCCGCCTTCGCCGCGCGGTAACGGCGCTCGCCGGCGATGATCGTAAAGCAGCCGTCCTCGGCCGGCGCGAGCGTTAGCGGCGTGATGATCCCATGCCGCTTCACCGAGGCGACGAGTTCGGCCATCTGCTCCTCTGCGAAGTCGCTACGGGGGTTGAAGCCGTCGCTCGGCTTGATCTTGTCGAGCGGGACGAGCGTCAATGTCGCGGTCACTGCTGGCCTCCTTGGATGAGCAGTTCGAGCGCGCTGTCCTTGAGCGGCGCGGGTTCGGTCGCCCGCTCGAAGCGCGCCTCTGCGGGCGTGCGGTTGGCGGTACGGCGCATCGGCTGCGCGTGGTCCACGTAAGCGCCGACGGCCTGCAGCGCGCCCCAGGCGGTGCCGTGGATGTCCGCAAGGTCGGGGGTCGTGCAGTAGGCGGTGCGGATCGCCTCGCGTACGCGCTCGGCGTTGCGCACAGCGCGGCCGCCGTTCGTGGCGTCCGGCCGCGGCTCCGGCATCGGCACGAGCCGGGCGAGGAACCGCTCGAAATCGCCGTCGCTGACGTTCTGCGCGAGCAGGCGCGAGCCGAGCTCCTCCAGCTCGTCGTAGTAGCGCCAGGCGATGCCGAGAGTCCGTCGCGCATCCGCGAGCTTCGCCTCGACGTTCGCTGTATGACGCGCCTTCCAGGTTCGCTGTGCACCCGCGAGCGGGAGCAGCATTCCGTTCAGGCACGCGAGCCGGAACGGCGCGACCGAGACGGTGACGGCGAGTCCGCCGTCGTGGCCGTTGCGGAAGCACAGCAGTGGGAGCACGTCCTCTCCCTCCGCACCGCCGATTCGGATCTCGCGATCGAGCCGCATCAGCGCGTGAACGCGCGCGCCACCGCGCGTCTCGCCCGCTCCGATCCAGTGAGCGCGGCCGGAGTCGGTAATCGCGTCGCAGAAGGCGAAAGCGGCGCGGTTCTGGAGTGGCTCATAGCCCTCGCCGACGACGCCGACGACCGCGCCGCTGTCGCTACGGACGTTCGCGACGTGCTTTGGCACGGGCACGCGCTCGACGCCGCCGCTGCGGTCGATGACAGCCTCCAACGGGTGCTGCTCCACCATCCAGCTAAGGCCAGCGGCGGCGATCATCGCCTCGGCGCTCCGCGTCGCGCGAGGATCGACGGCACGGACGGCGTCGCCCCATCCGACGTCCGCGCCGAACCAGAGCGGCGCGCGGGCGGCATCGAGACGGAAGGTCGGTTGCTCAGTCTGCATCTTTACTCCTCCTCTTCAGGCCGCGACTGGCGCGTGGTCGGCGACTGTGATGAAGCGCTCCGGCTCCTCAAAGATCGCGAGGCCGACGTGAGTTGCCAGCCCAGCCCCGAGCCAGAGGGCGGCGACCTCGTCGCGGCTCACCGCCTCGTGCCGGAGGCGCAGCTCGACGACGTCCGCCAGCAGCTTCGGGATTGAGGCCGCCTCGATCTGCGCGACCTGGCGGCTGATGAACTCGGCCAGCGCGTCCCGGTCAATCCGGTAGTCCATCGCTCCTCCTTCGCGACGTGTTGATTTGAAACAACCCCTGCGGCGTGACGACGCGGTGCGGATGGGCGCGGCCTCCTCACCCGGAGGGTGGATCTGCGTCTACGAAGGGGGCAAGGCGGTTACGAGCTGCCAGGAAGTCGACCCGTGTCGCGCGCCCAGCGCTCGACGCTGCTCCAGCGCCAGACAGAAGAGCGCCCGAGCTTGCCAACGGCTCTCGGGAATCCGGGACTGCCCGCGAGCACGTTCACCCGTTGTGGCGACAGTCGCAGGCGCCTCGCAATGTCGACCGCGATCACCAGGTCTGTTCTCGAGTCGATCTGCAAGGAGAACAAACTAAACCGCACATTGATTCAAATCAATAACCCTGCGGCGACCACAACGGTCTGCTTTCGGGGGGCCGCCTCGCAGCAGTCAGGGCGACTCGGCGTCCGGCCCGTTCAGCTCGGCCGCGACGGCCGCGAACTGCTCGAGCGCGGTCGTCAGGTTGGCGACGATCTCCTCGGCGATGACCGCCGGCGCGGGCAGACTGGCCGCGTCCTCGAGCGACTCGTCCTTGACGTCGGCCCAGAGGTCGAGGTTGAAACCGGGGCGGGCGGCGATGTCCTCGTACGACCAGCGCTTGAAGTTCTCCGACTCAATGCGCTCGTGGCGGCTCCCGGGCCGGTACTTGCTGACGAAGTCGTCGAGGTCCGGGCGGCTCAGCTGTTTCGTCTTCAAGGTGAAGTGCTGGTTGGTGCGGAAGTCGTAAACCCAGAGCTCGCCCGTCGCCGGCGTGTTAGTCGTCGCCCCGGCCCGACGCTCGAAGAACACGACGTTCGCCTTCACGCCCTGCGCGTAGAAGAGCCCGGTCGGCAGGCGCAAGAGCGTGTGGACATCGCACTCGTGTAGCAGACGACGGCGAATAGTTTCCCCGGCCCCGCCCTCGAAGAGCACGTTGTCGGGCAGCACAACTGCGGCCGAGCCGCCGATGCGCAGCATCGACCGGATGTGTTGGAGGAAGTTGAGCTGCTTGTTCGAGGTCGTCGCCCAGAAGTCGGGGCGGCTGATCGTCAAGTCGCCGTTCGATGCGCGGCCGTCTTCGCCGACCAGCGTGACCGACGACTTCTTTCCGAACGGCGGGTTGGCCAGCACCATGTCGTAGTGCTCGTTCGGCTCGCCGGCGAGCGAGTCCTTGACCTCGATGCAGGGCTCGGCGTCGACGCTGGCCCCGCCGATGCCGTGCAGGAAGAGGTTCATCGCGCACAGCCGCGCGGTGTTGTCGACGATCTCGATGCCGTGGAAGGCCCGGTCGCGAAGGAACCTCTTCTGGTCGCGATCGAGCGAGTGATGGTCGGCGATGAAGTCGTGCGCGGCGAGCAGGAAGCCGCCCGTGCCGCAGGCCGGGTCGGCGATCGTCATGCCCGGCTTCGGCTGCATGACGTCGACCATGGCCTTAATCAGCGCGCGCGGCGTGAAGTACTGCCCGGCCCCTGACTTCGTGTCAGCGGCGTTCTTCTCGAGCAGCCCTTCGTAGACGTCGCCCTTGACGTCGGCGTCGATGCCCGTCCAGGTCTCCTGATCGATCAGGTCGGCGACGAGGCGCTTCAGCTTCGACGGGTCCTGGACACGGTTCTGCGCCTTGCGGAAGATCAGCCCAAGTAGTCCCGGCTGCTTGCCGAGTTCCCGCAAGAGCTCGTTGTAGTGAGCCTCGAGCTCGGCGCCGTCCCTGTCCAGGAGTGAGGGCCAGTCGTAGCCCGCAGGCAGCCGCGACGGCTCGTTGCGCGGCGGCTGGGTGCGCTCGTGGGCCATCTTCAGGAAGAGCAGATAGGTCAGCTGCTCAACGTAGTCCCCATAAGAGAGGCCGTCGTCGCGTAGGAGGTCGCAGTACCTCCAGAGCTTGGCGACGAGCTGAGCCGAGTGGGTGGACATCGTCGCGGCCATGGTTATGCCGTGACGTGCGCTGCAGGCCGGTTCTCGCCATCGACTCTGTCAAAGGACTCTCGAGAATGGACAAGCGTTCCCGTACAAGCTGCGTGCAAGAGGGAGCGGACCAGTTGATCGGCACGACGACGCTCGGTGAAGATCGCGTGCTGCAACTCCGCGCCGACACGCGCGATGTTGTTGAAGGTCGCCACGGCTCGCGCCTGCTCATCGAGCGAAGGAGTCGGAACCGGTAGGGCGGCAACTTGGCTGCGATTGATCGACGAGAGACCAGCTGTCGTCTTCGCGTTCCGCAGGAAGTAGCCCCGCGCCTGTTGCGTGACCAGGAACCAGGCCAGGAAATACGGGTCGATCGCGTCCGCGGCTGGACGTGCGCGGAAGACATGGTTCTGGTGCAGGCATCCCTCCACCTGACCCTCCCAGACCCAGCCTTGCCCCAACCGCCGGTCGCTGCCGCTCCCTTCGATCATGAGTACGTCGCCGGGCTCGAGCCGAAAGCGCCCGGCCTCAGCTTGAGTCGCCGGGATGGTCTTGACCTCGTCCAGGTCGAGCGCCCCGGCGCGCACATTCGCAGCGCGCAGGAACGGATGCTCCGACACCTCGCCCTTCGTCTTCCGCCCCTTCGTCAGGCCCGAGCGAATGTCCGCGATTTCTCCGAGAGGACGCACTCGAACGCCGATGAAGTTTGCGAACACGTCGCGGACAGCGGCCGCGACGTAAGCCGCGGCACGCTTCGAGCCTTCGTCCAGCTCACGCATGCCGAGGTCGATGAGGGTCATGTTCCGCTGAACGGCTTCAGCGATCCGTGCCTGGTCGCTCTCCGGCGGCAGCGGGATCCTCCAGCCTGAGAGTCGCTTCGCGCCGAGGTGATGGATGCCGACGCCAGGCGCGGACCGGCCAAACTGTCCGGACACCGCCGCCTCGCGCAGGACAACGAACAGGTACTCGGGCAGCGGGCCTCGGCTTCGCACGCGGATGAGCGTGTTCTGGAAGCAGGCAGTCTCGAGCTCGCCGCGCCAGATCGCTGGCTTGCCGACTTCAGATGCGCTGCCCGAGGCCTCGGCGACGAGGATGTCGCCGGGCTCGAGACGGTACGTCTCGACCTCGTCGGCGCTGAACTGCATCTCCTTGACGTCGGACAGGTCGAGCCCCGACCAGGTCACGTTCGCGGCTCGCAGGTAGGGCACCATGTTCGGCCCCGAGTGGTTCTTCGGCGAGCGCTGGCGGCCGAGTCGGACCTCGGCGACGTCCGCGAGCGCGCACCACTGCCACCCGACGGGAAGCTGCGTCCTCTCGATGGCGCTCATGCCGCCGCCAGCACGCCGTTCAGCTCATCGAGGAGCGGGTTGAGGTCGTTGCCGAACAGCTGGTAGGCCGCGGTCAGGCCGCCCTCCTGGCTGAACGGGTCGAGGTCGAAGTCGTCGAGTTCGATGGTCATGGAGGTTGCGATGTGGTCCCTGACCATCTCTAGCCAGCGCATCTGCTCGCCGCTGAACTTTCGGCCACCGGCCTCCTGCTCCGAGAGCCAAGTCTCGAAGCGCAGGCGGACGACGTCTGGGTGCGGCACGAGCTCGTCGTCGCGCTCGAGCGTGAACCGCACCAGCGAGACCAGATCGGTCAGCACGCGCTCGCCTGAGCCGCGGACCTTCGCGGCGTCGATCGCCTTGTAGGCCGCCCATAGCCGCTCGGTCGTCAGATGCAGCGGCGGCGTGTCGATCGCCTTAGCCAACGCCTTGATGTCGTCGTAGCTCAGGCGCTGGTCATGAGGCTGGTCGTAGTAGGCCTTGAGGGCGATGTACTGGTCGTGGTGCTCGTCGATGAACTGCTTGAAGGTGCGCACGACCTCGGCGGCCGCGCCCTTGTCGCGGAAGCCGGCGAAGACGACCGCGTCGCGGCTGGTCAGGTCGATCAGCTGGTCGACGCGCGCCTGCAGCTCCTCGATCCTGTGGCGCAGGTCGGCCTTCATGAACGGCTCGACGGCGACGGCGACGAGCTGTTGACGCGCCGCACCGATCTGCTCGTCGCTCGGCAGCTCGCCGGCGCCGAGGCCGGCGGCCGCACGGGCCTCCTCGATCTGCCTATCCCTGTCGGCCGCGGCCACGAGCGCCGCGGCCAGCTCCTTGACGGGTTTGCCGGCCAGCTGCTCGAGCTCGGCGCGATCGTCGTCGTCGACACGCTTGGCCAGCCGGATGATGCGGCTGCCGAGGGTCGAGAGGATGTCATCGCTGGTCGCGCCCTGGGCGACGTTCTGCAGCAGGCTCTTCAACGGCACCGTCGGCTTGCGATCGAGCGGCTTGGTGTCGACCCAAGCCCGCTCCTCGTCGGTGACGCCGACGCAGTCGACGATGACAAAGTGATCCTTGACGCGCGTGTCGGGCGTGACCGCTTGCAGGGTGTCGGGATCGACCGTGCGCACGCCGCGGCCCTTCATCTGCTCAAACAGCGAGCGGCTCTTGACCATACGCATGAAGACCAGGCACTCGAGCGGCTTGATGTCGGTGCCGGTCGAGATCTGGTCGACCGAGACGGCGATGCGGAAGCGCGGGTCGGTGCGGAAGTCCTGGATCAGCTGATCGGAAGAGCCCTGCGACTTGTAGGTGATCTTGCGAGCGAAGTCCTGGCCGCGCGCAAACTCTTCGCGGATGGCCTCGACGACGTCCTCGGCGTGCGAGTCGTCCTTGCAGAAGAAGACGGTCTTCGGCACTTCCTTGCGACCGGGGAAGATCTCCGTCAACAACTTGTCGCGGAAGTTGCGCACCACGGTGCGGATCTGGTCCTTGGCGACGACGGCCTTGTCGAGCTTGGCCGCGTCGTAGCTCAGCTCGTCCTCGAGCTCCTGGAAGGCCTCGGCCCGCGTCAGTCGATCGCGGACCTTGGCCCACTCGCCCTTCTCGATCGTCGAGCCCGAGCCGGTGATCTCGGTCTCGATGCGGTAGACGTTGAAGTCGACGTTGACCTCGTCGATGACCGACTGCTCGTAGGTGTACTCGGCGACGATGTTGCCGTTGAAGTAGCCGTATGTGAACGCCGACGGGGTCGCCGTCAGGCCGACCAAGAAGGCGTCGAAGTAGTCGAGCACCTGGCCCCACTTGCCGTAGATCGAGCGGTGGCACTCGTCGGTGAAGACGAAGTCGAAGTACTCGGGCGGCAGCTTCGCCTGGTAGGCGACCGGCAGCTGCTCGTCGAGCCCGAGCCCGATCTCGGTCTCGAACGACGAGGCGTCCTCGAGCGACTCGTCGAACTCGTCCTTCCCCTGGAGGATCGAGTAGAGGCGCTGGATGGTCGTGATCACGACCTTGGCCGCCGGGTCGAGCTGGTTCGAGCGCAGGTGCTGGACGACGTAGAGCTCGGCGAACTTGCGACCGTCATCGGGAGTGACGTAGTTGACGAAGGCGTCTGCCGCCTGCTTGCCGAGATTGCGGCGATCGACGAGGAAGAGGATGCGCTCGGCCTTGGCGTGCTTGAGCAGCCGGTAGGCCTCGGCAACGGCGGTGAAGGTTTTGCCGGCGCCGGTCGCCATCGGCACCAACGTGCGCAGGTGCTCGTCGGCAAACGAGGCCTCAAGCCCGAGCACCGCCTTGACCTGGATCTCGCGGAACTCGTCCCTGCCGGCCAAGGGCGGCATCTGCCGTAGCCGCTGGCGCAGGACCGCGTCGTCGGTCACCCACTCGAGCAGCGTCTCGGGACGATGGAAGTGGAAGACCCGGCGCGGGCGGACGATCGGATCCAGCCGGCTCGAGAACAGCGTCTCGCTGCCCGTCGAGAGGTAGTGGAACGGGAGCGGCGAGCGCCAGCCGGCGATGCCCTTCTCCTTGGCCGTCTGCTCGAAGCCCTCGACGTACTTGTTGGACTGCCACTCGACCGAGCGCAGCGTGTCCCCCGCCTTCTTGGCCTCGATCGTCCCCAGTGGCTTGCGGTCGACGTAGAGCAGGTAGTCGACCGGGCCGTTGGCCGTTTGGAACTCGCGAACCGCGATGCCCTGGCTGGCCGTCAGGTCGACGTCGCCGGTGCGCTGGACGGCCCAGCCGGCAGCGTCGAGCATGCCGTCGATCAGGACGCGCGCTTCCTGCTCGGGTGTGAGGACGGGCTGCGCCACGGGCCAAACCTAACCAGCTAGATCGACGGCGCATACCGATTTCCTGAACCTCGTGGCACGGAAGGTCTGAGGCGACGGGCCGTAAGGTCCGGTGCGCTCGTACCTGGATGATCACGGGGAGCCGTTCGCTGCCGACGGCGGCGTCTTTAACTGCGCAACGCGTCACCGAAACGCGCGCGTGCACGCAGTGCGCTTCGACCGGCGGCGCCAGTCGGGACTGGCCGACCATGACCCACTGATCCTGAACCAAAGCATGGTGGGGGACGGCTGCTTGACAGCGGCGACAGGGTCCGGTCAGCTCCGGCCCTTGGCCTGGATCCTCCACCTCTCCGATCCCCATCTGGGAGACGTCGCCGCCTGGCAGAAGCTGGACGACACGAAGATCGCGACGCCGCAGGAGGACCTGGCGACAACCCAAACCGTCTTCAGGCGTACGCTCGCCGCCCTGCGCGAGTACATCGCCGCGGTCGGCTCTCCGGACGCCGTCGTCGTCAGCGGCGACCTGACCTGGCGCCACCACGAGAGCGGCTTCGTGGCCTTTGCCGAGCTCCTCGACGAGTACGCCGACGTCTTCCCCGAGCCGGCGAACATCGTCGTCGTCCCCGGCAACCACGACGTCGACTGGGACGTCCAGCCCGGGCAGCGAGAGCGCTACGAGCGGTTCTGCGCCGCAACGCGTGCAAGAGGCTGCGCGACGCCGCTCCTCGACGGAGCGGACTTCAACGTGGTCGGGCCGGCGAAGCTCAATGGCGGTGCCGTTGACGACGCGCACATAGTCGAGCAAGACGACTTCCTGATCATCCCGATCAACTCGAGCAACTGGTGCGGGACGATGACCACGGTACGCGACGGATGGACGGACGCCGAGTGGGAACAGGCGCTGACGCCGCTCGAAGATGACGCGCGCGGCAAGGCATTCGCCGAGCTGAAGAAGCTGCGTCAGCAGGACATGGCACGCGTGTCCCAGACGCAGATCGACTGCCTCCGCCAGCTGTTCGCGGAGAAGGGAATCCCCGTCGATCGCGGACAAGACCCCAGACCACGGATAGCCGTACTGCACCACCAGCTCCTCCCGGTGTCGACCCGCGTCGAGGTCAAGCCCTTCGAGTCTCTGATCAACCTGGGCCTGGTCAGAGAGACGCTGCGCGACTTCGGCGTCGACGTCGTCCTTCACGGGCACAAGCACGAGAGCGCGATCTATTGGGATCTCGCGCGCGGGGCGAACGACCCGATCATGTTCGAGAGGCGGACGCTGGTGATCGCGTCGCCTGGACACTTCAAGCCGCACCATCCGGTCATGCGAGCGCTTACGTTGCGAGCGAACCGCGGCGCACGGAACCTCGACGTGCTGGAGTTCAACGGAGTCGACGCGTCGACGACCAAGCTCGAGGAGGGGCGGCGGCTGTCGCTGCCGCTCTGGCTCGGCCAGATGGAGAGCGAGTCGGCCGAGCAGACGTTCGTCCGCGGGCGCACCACTCATGAGGCCTACGCGCGCATCTGCGCGCAGTTCGGCCTGAAGGCCGGCGCGACTCTGACCAACGTCGTCTGCGAGATCGCCGACGCCGGCGATGCCGCGACTGTCCCACCGGACTATCCGGACGTCTCGGCTCCCGACAAGCAGGCCTGGTTCGACGGACTCGTGAAGTGGTGGCAGCTGCGCTACTCGCGCCTCGTGCGGGAGAACGTGCTCGAGTTCAACCACGGCGAGCGAATCCGGACACGTTGGGGTGACCAGATCGAGCGCGCCGCGCGGCTCCTCTGCCACCGCGACGGGTCCAGCCGCGGCCTCGTCATCCTGATCTCGCCCGAGGAGACAGGCCTGGAGCCCGAACAGGAGCCACCTGAGGAGGGCACTTATCCAGCCTTCGCACTTGCCGAATTCACCCTCGTTACCCGAGACGGCCGGCGCGAGCTCGACTGCTTCGCCTACTTCCGCAAACAGGAGATGCGCTACTGGTGGCCGATCAACGCCGCCGAGCTCAAGCAACTCCAGGAAGATGTGCGCGGGCAGCTGGACAAGGATCACCGCGCCGAGCCTGGCCGCATCGTCACGTTCTCAGCGATAGCCCTCTACGGGGACGAGGTGCCACGCGTCGCCGTGACCGAGCTCGATCGTGCAGTTGACGATGACGGGGCGATCTGGGAGATGGCCGCCGCGGTGGCCTTCCCCGAGAGCGCTGTCGCCGCGAACGGGCGCCGACGCTGGGAACGCGTCCTCGAAGAGCTTGAGGCCAAGGACCGGCGCAGACCGCCGCGGCCCAAGCTCGGCCACAAAGTGCTCCTCGAGGAGCTTGAACGCGTCGCGGCGGTCGCGCCGGAATCGGCGGCCGGCGCGGTCGCTGCTCGGCTGCGCCAGCTGAACGAGGTCTACCGCGGGCTACCGGAGCGCCTCGGCGAGGCCCAGAAACCACTCCTCGAGCTGCCGCTAAGCGATCTGAGAAAGGCAGTCGACGCGGCGAGCGCTGGCAAGAGCGTCGGCGGTTGAGGACTGGAGCGGAAACCGGGTATAGAGCAGCGGGCAGCCTCAGCGTCCACGGCATCACCTACCCTGTCTATATGGAGTCCAGCAACCAGTTCCGCAGCTTCGCTCTCGCCGCCGCGCCCTTGGCTGCCGCGGTCGCCAACTACTGCGACCACGTCGAGCACAACGAGGTCGCCGCCGGCGATGACGTGCTCCGGGCCGGTGAGGGGCTGAGGCTGCTGGCCCTCGAGCTCGCGGCCGAAGCCAAGCGCGACCTGATCCATCTCTACGCCGAGCGGTTGGGCGCTATCGAGGCGCGGAACGTCGTCGCTCGCCCCGGTGGCTTCGACGGCCACGCGGCCGCGCTGTCGGCGGAGACGTGGCGCGATCTGCAGCTCGTCCAGGTCGAGCACGACCGTTACTACCATCCTGATGTCGTCGGGCTGGCCAAGGTGGAGCAGCTCCGGCACTACGCTCTCCATCTCGCAAAAATCGTCGGCGCCTTCGCCGGCTCCGCTGATCACGACGAACTCATCAACCGTCGCCTCCCCGACACACTGCTGTTCGCCATCAAGCTGCCGACGGTGATGGGCAAGCGCCTCGGTGACGAGTCGCTCCCCCGACAGACGCGCGAGAGCGCTGCGCCGGTCGCCTCGCGAAGCTAGGCGGCCCGCTCGAAGGCAATCTCGAGCTGCGTCGACTCGGGCCGGGGCAGGCGATCGTTGAGCCCCCACTTGGGCGGGTAGAAGAGCACAGGGAGCGGGCCGGTCGGCCTGAACGCCGACTTGATGCGCTGGCGGTTGCTCTTCAGCGCGGGGAAGGCGACGCGAGCGTACTTGTCGAGCTCACAGAAGAGATTCTGGCAGTCGATCGCGTGGAGGCGGCGCCCGAACAGGGTCGGTAGCTCGATCCCGAGCCGCTCGGCCTCGCTCTCCTGGTTCGCGGCCATCCAGTGGATGACCTGCGGCATGTCGCGTCGTCGAGCGCTCGGGAAGATCTTCTGGATCCCGCGCTCGGCTCCCGGGCCGGCGACAGTGAAGTCGTCCTCCGAGAAGTCGATCAGCGGCGAATAGCCGATGTCGATCGCCAGCTGGTAGGCCATGAAGCTGCCGATCAGCGGATAGCCGAGCAGCGCCGAGTAGACGTCGGAGAGCGACCGCGCGCGGGCGACGGCCGTCGGGAGCGCGCCGCGACGGAACATCGTCCGCACGAGCTCGATGTGATTGAGGTGCTTGCGATCGTGGCCGAAGGCCTTGTTGGCGCAGAGGATGAATGCGCCGGTGTAGATCGGCCCCTCGCGACCCAGGCGCTCGAGCACGCGCGCGAGGCGCTCGCCACGTAGCGACGCGCGCGTGATCGACCCGAGCTCGCGCTCGAGCGCGAGCCAGGTCTCTATCCTGCTGAACAGGCGGAAGAGGACGATGCGCATGAGCGTGTCGTCCGGGCCGAAGTCGCCGCTGTAGACGACGTCGCGGATCAGGAACTGCGAGACGCGGTCCGAGGCGCGGTAGGAGTTGCAGAACTTGTACTCGCGGAGGATCGGGTTCTCAGTCCACGGTCCGGGCTCGCCGGCGGCACGCCGCAGGAACACGCGCTGCCGCTCCGCCGCGAGCTGCCAGTAGGCGCGGTAGACCTCCTCGCGGGCGCACAACACGGAGCCAACAATCGCACAGGTCGCGGACGCGCACCGCGTTCTACGCACGCCGCGCGGTCGCGGCCCGCGGCGAAGCCAGCGGCGGCGGGGGCTCATGCGTATGGTCGGCGGCATGGTCACGCCGGCGAGCGACGAGGTCGAGATCTGGGTCGTCGCGCTTCACGCCGGCGCCGAGGCAGAGGCGGACGTCGCCACGCTCTCGGAGCAGGAGGCCGAGCGCTACGCCACCCTCGATTGCGACGCTCGCGCCATCGCCGTCAGGGCGCGCGCAACGCTGCGGCAGGTGCTCGGCAGGCGCCTCGCCGCCGCGCCGGCGGACGTGCGGATAGTCGAGGGCGCCGACGCGAAGCCGACCCTGGCGGGTCGCGAGCTCGAGTTCAACGTCGCGCACACGGACGGGCTGGCGGTGATCGCGGTGGCACACGTGGCGGTGGGCGTCGACGTCGAGAGGATCGAGGCGATCGCCCCCGACGAGTTCGACGACCTCGTCGCCTTCGTCCTGACCGAGCGCGAGCTGGAGGAGCTCGCCCGCCTGCCGGAGCAGGAGCGCCTCGCCGCCTACTACCGCGTCTGGACTCGCAAGGAGGCCTTCGTCAAGGCGACCGGTGAGGGGATAGCCCGAAGGCCGCTCCCTGAGATCGTCGTCGGAGTCGGCCCGCCGGCGCTGGTCAGAGTCGTCGGCATGCGAGCCGGCGAGCTCGCCTGCTGGAGCGTCGTCGACCTCGACGTGCCTTCCGGCTACGTCGCCTCCCTCGTCGCGCGCCATTCGAGGCTGCGCGTCACAGCCCGCCGCTGGCCGCACCGGTAGCGTCCTCCCGTTTCTGATACTGTCGGGATATCCGACAGCGATCGTGTTATTTCAGGACAGGAGGTCCGGCATGACCAGCCGGAACGAACTCAGGACGACGATCATCGACCTTCTCGCCGAGAAGAAGCGCTGCAGCCCGGCGGAGCTCGAGCGCCACCTCAAGGACAAGGGCCCCGAGATGCCGATCGACTCCCATCGCCTGGTGCGCATCGTCCCCAAGCTCGGGCGCCAGCTTGGGATCAAGATCAAGTTCAACCGCCAGCTCGCGCCGCACCTGAAGTCGGTCGAGACCCTTGTCCAGTACGTCGTCGAGCTCGCGAAGCGTGAGGCAGCGTGAGCCTCGACGAGCGCGCCGAGGCTAAGCGCCTCGCGGCGCGGCTCCGCGAGACGCGCGAGTACCTGGGCCTGTCGCAGCAATTCGTCGCCGAGAAGACCGGGATCCCCCGGTCCGCGATCTCCGACATCGAGCGCGGCGAGCGGCGGGTCGAGAGCCTTGAGCTGAAGCGCTTCGCCCACCTCTACGGCGTCACTGTCTCCTACTTTCTCGAGGACGAGCCCAGCGAGAACGACAAGCAGATGCGCGTGCTCGCCCGGATGCTCAGCGACCTCAACGACGACCAGCGCGAAGAGATCACGCGCTTCGCCAACTACCTCCGCCATTCCGCTCGCCGCGGGCGCCGCTCGTGATCTGGAGGCACGCGCACCAGGAGGCGATGTTCGCCGCGGCTGAGGCGCACGACGACTACGGAATCGACACCGGCGCTCGCATCGACGTGTTCGCGACGATCGACAGCGCCGGCATCGACCTGATTTTCAAGCCGATCGGCGCCGCCGGCGTGTACATGCCGGCCAGGCTCTTTGGGGCGAACGGCATCGTCGTCAACTCGGATCACCCGCTCGCCATGCAGCGTTACTCGGCCAGCCACGAGCTCGGTCACCACCGCTTCGGGCATGAGCCAGACGTCGATCTCGAACTCGAACTCGTCGCACGGCCCGACCGCGAGCAGCTGCCCGACGAGGAGAAGCTGGCGGAGGCCTTCGCCTCCTGGTTCCTGGCGCCACCCGAGCTCGTCGACGTCGTCCTCGAGCAGCTCGACATCGAGCGGCCGCTGACCCCGCGCGACGTCTACCAGCTCGCGCTGCGCCTCGGGACGAGCTACAAGGCGACCTGCTACCACCTGCCGAGTCTGAAGCTGCTCGACGCGCGCGTCGGGCACCAGTGGGCACAGCTCGAGCTGCGCAAGATCAAGGAGGAGATTGCCCCGCAGTCGCGCCCGGAGGGCTGGCACTACGACGTCTGGGCCCTCGGCGAGCGCGATCGCGACGCCGAGCACGTCGTCCGCGCCGGCGACCGGCTCGCTCTCGAGCTAGCGGGCGCCTGGGAGGTCGAGCTGCCGCGCGGCTTCTCGCTCGCTGGTGACATGCCGACGACGCTCTTCCCCGAGGCAACCGACGTCGTCATCGACGTCGCCCGCGACGCCCCGCGCGGCCCGATGACGCTCAAGCTGCACGCCTCGAGCGGAGACGCCTACATCGTCAACCTCCACGTCGTCCATCCCTGCCTCGGGAAGTACATGCCTGCCACGACGTCCCGACCGACGAGGTCGCGCCGATGACGCGTTGCATCGAGCGGCCGAGCCTGTCCGAGGCTTGGGCGGCAGCACTCGGGGCCGTGCTCGACTACGACGATCAGCACGTCAATCACCTGTTGATCCGCGCAACCCAGCCGCTGCCCGAGGTCGAGAAGATCCGTGCCGCCGCCGACAAGCTGCTCGCCGACCTCAAGCTGCAGGCCATCGACACCGTCCGCAACACGATCTTCCCTTACGAGACGGCCCTCGACGTCCCCGACCCCGAAGAGCTGACGCAGGAGTACCTCGAGATGTACCCGGCGCTGAAGAAGCTGGGAAGCCCGCGCGGGACCTACTTCGGGCGGGTGGTCGCCTATCCGCGCGCCGACGGCAGCACTGGTAACCAGCTCCTGACGACGATCGAGAAGCTGACCGCGGCGAGCGCCGGCAGGCGCTGGAGCTCGATCTACGAGATCAACATCTACAACGAGCAGAAGGACACGCAGCAGATGCTCAGCTTCCCGTGCATGAGCCACCTCGCCTTCCACCTGGACGGCGACCGCGTCGACTGCCTGGCGACCTACCGCAGCCATGACTTCGTCGAGCGGGCGTACGGCAACTACCTGGGCTTGGCTCAGCTGCAGGAGTACGTCGCCGGCCGGGCTGGCCTGATCCCCGGAGAGCTGGCCGTCGTCGTCGGGCGAGGCTTCATCGACGTCAGTAAGCGCGACCAGCTGCGCCTGCGCGAAATCGCGGCCCTCGCGTCGGGTCCGTAGCCGCAGTTGAGGATCGCCTCCGATCGGCGGCATCGACGATAAGAGGCCCAGCGGGGGCGCGTGCGATGCCGCAAGGAGGTGAGCAACTTGGCCAAGAGCAAGGTGAACCGCTCGGCGATTACCGGCCGCTTCGTCAAGAAGGCGACCGCGAAACGTCATCCGAAGACGACCGTGACGGAGACCTTCAGCCGCCGCAGCGGCAAGAAGAAGTAGCCGACGACGAGCGCGCGTGCACGGCCGGCGCGCTCGTTTCCGGCCGAGTTGAGGATGGTTGGCGATCGCCTGCATTGAGTTGGTGAGGGCGAAGGCGCACTGCCGAGCCGTGAACCGAATACCGACGAGGTGCAAGAGATGTCACAGCAGGAACAGCAGACCGAGCACGACCAGCACGACCAGCACGACAAGAAGGACAAGACGTTCAGCGTCACGGTCCGCGCGACCAACGGTGCGACCTGGGAGACCGACTTCAAGCAGAACGAGAAGGTCTCGAAGGCCATCAAGGAGTCGCTCGACCATTTCATCGCCGAGGGCGCGATGAGCCAGGGCGACTACCGCATGGTGTTGATCGTCGACGGGCAGGCCCAGCCCCCGCTCCCCGAAGACGCGAAGCTCGAGGACACCGACGTCGAGAACGGGTCGTTGCTCGCGCTCGTACCGCGGGAGCCGCAGGTAGACGGCTAGTGCACCCGAAGCTCGTCGAGGAACTGATCGCCGAGGAGGTCGAACGCGTCCGCGCCAACGACCTCCTTCGCGATCGCGTCCAGCTCGAGCAGCGCGGACGACGGGTCTTGGCCTGGGCCTATCGGGCCGACGGCGAGGTCCTGTTCGCCTTCGACGGGCCGAATTACAACGCCGAGCCTTTCCACTTCACCGTTCTCGACCCCCAGTCCGAGCAGCCGCTCGCGGTAAGCGACTGGCCGGCGGGCCTCGCCTTCGGCGGTCCGCACCCGACGCTCGGTCGAGCCTGGACGTGCCTGCGCGGCACCTACGAGTACCACTGCCACTCCTCGCACCTCGAGGACGACTGGGACCAGCACCGCTACGCGCTCGACCTGCCGACGCTGCTAGGCCAGATCCTCAAGAAGTCGGGGTGCTCGTGATCTCGGGCCCGTCGCGGCGCAAGCCGGAACGGCCAGGGCAGCCGACGCCGATCGCGGCGAGTGCGCTCGAGACGGCGCGCCAGTTCTTCGAGCAGCAGGGCTCGTTCGGCTACGAGGGAACGGCGATGCTCGCCGGCACGCCCATCCACGGCATCACGCGTTGCGTCATCCCGGACCAGCGCCCTTACCGCGTCGGCCGCGGCGTTGGCGTCGAGGTGACCGACAAGGGCAAGCTGGAGCTGGCCGCGGCACTCGCGCTTGACGAGCGCTGGCTCGCGCGCATCCACTCGCACCCCGACGAGGCCTTCCACAGCCATGTCGACGACGCCAACCGGGCGCTGACCGCGCAGAGTTCGCTCTCGATCGTCGTTCCCTTCTTCGGGCTCGGCTTGCGGCGCGGGCTCGAGGCCTGCGCGGTGCACATCTACAGCGGAGGCGAGTGGCTGCCTATCGCCCCGCCTGATGTCCCCGACCATCTCGTCGTCGTCTGATGGACGACCCGCGCGTCGAGCTCTCGACCCTCACCCGCGGCGGCGACGCTACGCCGATCCTCAACGCTCTCGACTCGGTCGAGCTCGTCGTCGAGGCGCCGGAGGAGCGGACGTGCACGCGGGAGGACCAGGTCGCGCTCTACAACCTGGTCAGCTCCGCGGCACGGCTGTTTCCGCACCTGACGCTCGAGCTCCCGCCCGGCGTGCGCTGCGAGCTCGCACCATTCGCGGACGGCGACTTCGCCGACGAGCTGCGCCAGCTGAAGGCCGATCTCGCGCCCACTCCTACGGCGACACCGACGCACCGCTTCCACCTTGCCTGGGGCATGCCGCCGAGCGGCGACGGGCTCGCCGGCGACGCCAGCGGCTGGACCTATTCCGCCGGGCCAGAGCACCGCCCGCTCGCCCGTCGCGGCGGCCCGGCGCTCGGTGCGATCGCCGCCAGCTCCTTCCTCGCCGCCCAGGCCTTCGGCCGCGTCCTCGTCGGCGCCGGTATCAATCTCCCCTTCCACCCCAGCTCAGGCTTCACCGCCAACCTGCTCGACTACCGGCTGGCCGAGGCGCCCGAGGTCAGCGCCGGCTGCGGCATGCGGCTCAGGCCCCTTGCGCTCCTGGGCACGGGCTCGGTCGGCTCGTCGGCGGTCTACGCCGCGCTGCTCGCGGGCATCGAAGGCGGACCGGTCGACCTCGTCGATCCCGATCCCTTCCGCCCGCACAACAAGCTGCGCTACCCGATCCTGCGCGCGCTCGTCACCGAGGCGAAGGTGATCTGGCTCGCCAAGCTAGCGGGCGGGCGCGGCCTCGACCTCGTGCCGCACGCGAAGGACGTTCAGGGCTTCCTCGAGCAGTTCGCCGAGGCGCCGTCGATCGCGATCGCCGCGGTCTCGGTCGACACGCCCGAAGGCCGGCGCGATGCAACGGACGTACTGGCGCGGACCACGCTGAACGCCGGCGTCGGCGGCATGCAACTGCACGTCGCCCGCCACGGCTTCGGCAGGGGCGCCTGCGCCTACTGCCAGTACGTCGACGAGAAGCCGTCGCTGTCGGGCTCGCAGATGCTGGCGAACATGATCGGCCTTCCCGTCGACCGCGTGATCGCCATCCAGCAGCTCGAGGGCGGGGTCGTGTCCGAGGCCGACGCGGCGCAGATGGTGGCGAACAGCCTATTCCAGGGCGAGCCGCCGCGAGCCGGAGAACGCCTCGCTGACCTGCAGCGGCGGATCTACGCGCAAGCGGCGGTGCAGACGGACGCGGGACCGATCCTGATCTCAACGCCGTTCGTGTCAGCGATGGCCGGACTGCTCCTACTCGTCGAGGCGTTGAAGGAGTCCGACGAGCGCCTACACCCCTACCGTCTCGCCGGCCGCTACGACCTCGACATGAGCGGCGAGCCGCCGCCGTTCACGCAGGCGACGGTGCGCGACACAAGCGGGCGCTGCCTCTGTCACTCGCCGTTTCGCCGGCAGGCCTACCAGCGGCTGCACTGGCTGAAATAGCGCCCGTGGCCTTGGCCCAAGGTCAGAACGCGGCCGCGCGGGCGGCGTGTCCAAGGCGCTTGGATTTCGTATCCCTTGCGCTCAATCCCGAGCTCGTCAAGCACGCGCAGCATGTCGCCCACGGTCGCATTCAGAGGGAGCACCGGAACGATACGGGGTCGCATCGGGTCCCCGTTGCGTTCACCCTCGCGACAGTAAAAGCGCGATCGTGCGCCACGCCCGCGTTCTTCGAGCGCTCAGCTACAGCTTCGCCGTCCGGCCTTCGTCGACGAAGATCAGCACCCGACGGAACGAGCCGTTGTCCTGAACGATGAGCGCGTGCGCGACGACACTCTGTGCAAATTCCTGACCCTCGCGCAACGCGCTGGCCAGCGCTCCAGGCGGCAGGCCGAACACCTGGTAACTCCGATCGGCGTCCATCCGGTTAATCGGCTCGGGCAGGTTTGCCTCAAAGTAAATGTCGACGTCGGAGTCCACCCCCTGCTCGCCCCTCGCATAGGACCCGAAGACGACCATGAAGTCGAGCGCGAGCACGTCATCGGCGTCGCCGACTCCGACGATGCCGGCGATCTCGCCGAGCACTTGGCGTTGGTCGGCCGAGAGCCGCTCTCCGAGCGCCGCTTGGTCGGCCGCGAGGCGCTGCTGCCAGGCGACGTCGTCACGCCACCTGCTGAACTCGAAGGTCAACGCGGGCGGACGCGGTCGATCAACCGCGCGTCCATCAAGGCGTAGATGATCACATCGCGGCTGACGTTGAAGTGCCGACGGAGCTCGGCGAGCGTCGGACGCGAGGCGACCGCGGCCCGCAAGGCCTCTCGCGGCACTAGCAGCTCCGACGCGAAGGCGTTGGCCTCGCCCTCGATCTTGGCCTCAGGCAGCTGATGACGCAGATGCCAGTGCCCGAGCTCGTGGGCGATCAGGAAGCGCTGAGCAACCAGCGGCTCGTCGTCGGGCACCTCGACCGTGTCGCCGACGAGCATCCCCTGGTGCGGGAAGCGGCCGCGGATGATACGCAATCCTTCGGCCTCGGCGAGCGCGGCGACATCGATCTGCGGCCCGTGCAAGCTGTGCTTCGCGATCAGCACCTCGGCCGCTCGCTTGGCGAGCTTGTACTCCGGCTGCTCGCGGACGCCGCGACGCCCATCGGGATCGAGGATGCCCTCGCAACGCGGACACGGGTCGTCGACCGACAGCCGGCCCGCATAGTCGGCGTTCTCATGCTCACCGCGGCCACCACCTTCGACTCGGTAGCCGCAGTCGACGCAGACAAGCTCGCTCGGCTCGTGGTCGTAGGCGTCCTCCTCGACGAGCGCCTCCGTCGCGCCGCACTCCGGGCAGTCGACCTCGAACCGCGAGCGCGTCGTCACCCGCGAGCCGCACTCCTCGCAGATGCAGACCGCCATCTACTGCTCCATCTCCTCGACGACCTTGCGCGCGTAGTCAGCGGCGAAGCGCTCGCGGTCGACGGTCTGCGCAGGCTTGCGCATTCCGCGACGCCTGCGCGGCAATGCCATGCGCGTCTCCAGGGGCTCGCGGTATGTCGCCACGACCGCGGCGGCGATCAGCTGCTCGAGCCTCCGGCTGGCCGCCACCTGGAGGCGTTTGAGCAGCTCGGCCAAGGCAGCAACCGGCACCTGGTTGCCGATGTCGAGCTTTCCGGCCTCGAGCTGCTCAAGCGCTCCTGGCTCAACGGCGCCGAGCTCCTCGGGTGCGATGTCGAGCTCGTCTCGCTGGACGCGCACGAGCTCGAAGACGCTCCGGACGCCAGCTAGCTGGTTCGCCGGCTGCCAGTAAACGGCGGCGCGCTCGCCTTCCTGCTCCTGGAACGTGTTGCGCGGGTCGATCTCACTGAGGATCCTCGGCCCGACGGGCAGCGTCGTCGCCAGCTCATCGCCGTCGAGTGCCGCCGCGTAGAGCGCCTCGAGTGCGGCTGCTCTCTCGCCGAGCTCAGCGATCTTCTCGCTCAGCTGCTCGACGAGCACTGTCCCGTGGTTCCAGACCTCGGCCATCGCTCGGTAGCCGAGCAGCTCCGGCTCGAGCAGCAGATCCCAGTCGGTCGCGTTACGCACCTCGTCCGAGAGGGGAACGACGACTGCCTCCTCGCCGTCCCAGTCCACCAGTGCCGCAAGCAGGTACTCATCGCTGCGCGGGCCGCGGACTGCGTAGACGCTGCCGAGCCCGGGCTCTGGGCCAAGCTCCCGCCGCTGGGACTCCTTCTCGAGCGGCTCGACCGCACTCTCGACCTCGGTTGGCGACAGGTGACGCTTGAGCGCTTGGCAGCGCCGGCAGGAGGCGATGTGCGCGCGCAGCTCATCGCTGAGATCGGCGTCAGCCGCGAGGAGTTCGGCGAAGGATGGGCAGTTCGTCCAGGTCACGGCCGCTCACCTCCCTCATGCAGCAGATCGAGAACCTTCCTCAAGAGGGTGCCTCGTTGGTCGTCAGTCTCGGCGTGGCGCTCGATTATCGAGCCGATCCGACGCTGCTCGTTGACGATCGTCCCGACCGAGCACTCGAGCCGTGCGGCCATGGCATCCATGGTCTCCTCGGCGCCGGTGCCGAGCAGCACCTCAGCCTGCCGGCGGTTCAACTCGGCGATGATGGCCAGGGCGGTCTGCTCGAGCTCGAGCGGGTCGGGCGCTTCGTCGGCGGCGACCTCCGGCCCCTCGACGTCGAACGAGTCGAGCTGGACGGCGCCGAGGTCGAAGCGCTGCTCGAACACGCGGGCGAAAAGGCTCAGCGTCAGCAGCGCGGTGACCGCGTCAAGCAGGCCGACGACGAAGCGCTTCAGCTCGGCCGCGGCGAGGACCGGAGCCAGCTTCTTGGCGTCCGCGCGGTAGCGGATTATCTCGAACTCGCCCAGGCTCCAAGCGGCCGCGAAGAGGTCGTTGTCGCCGCCGCCGAACTGCGGCGGATCCTGCCAGACAGCCAGCCCCCACCAGATGTCCTGCGGTCGCGCCGCCTCGACGAAGGCGGCGAACTCGGCGTCGTCGCGCAGCAGCTCGGCGGTGCGAGAGTAGAGGTTCTGCACCTGTGAGCGCTCGCGCTGGTTGAGCACGTGCTGGCGCAGCGAGCGCTCGCCGAGGCGACGGAAGGCCTGGATCGTCGCTGCGCGGTCGAGCAGCGCTTGGAGCTGGCCGCTGTTGACGAGGCGCCCGGCGTACCAGCTCTGGAAGACCTCTTCCTCCGCCTCCTTGTTCCACACCCGGTAGGGCGCGTAAGAGCTCGGCAGCCCGCCGAAGCGGACGAGCCGCGACGCGATCTGGCGCAGCTCCGCAGCCAGGCGCGAGTCGAGCTGGGTGTCTTCGCGGTAGCGGCTTCGGATATCGCGGTACTCGTCGTTGGTCACGTCTTCCTCCGACGGCGACGGAACTGGGTCAGCACGTCGCCGAGATACGGCTCGGGCAGCTTGCCGATGTTGCGGGCCCGCGTCGCGTCGGCGAGGGAAATTCGCGCGCTCGCTGGCCAGAAGCGCCCGTCCTTGTCGAATTCGGGCAGCGTCCCGGCCGGCGTGAAAACACCGCGCGTGCAAGAGGCCGAGCGGCCGACGACGCGGACCTGTTGACCCGTCACGGCGACGACCACCGACCATCGCATGACCTTCTTCTGAGACAGCTTCGTCACGGTGTCCGAGAGATAGAGGACGTCGCCGACGGCGACGGTCGCCTGCGCCGCGCACATGGACGACGACGGTAGCGCCGTCGCGCGGCAGCGCAAGTACGCGGTTCGTAGCTCTTGTCACTCGTGAAGATCAGACGCGACTGGACCCCGGGCCGAATGGCGCCGCCGTTCCGTCGGCCTTGCGCGTACGAGGGAGCGCCCTTGCGGACGCTCCCCGATCGGTCAGCGCCGGCGGAGCAGGCGGACCGAGACGTCGATGACCGTCACGAACAGCTGTATGACGGCGAGCGACAGGAGAGCGATCTCCATAGCGTCCCTCCGGCAGGAGCCGAAGCTCCTCCAAGGGAGGCCGTGCCGTGCGCCCGCCTCCTCCATGCCATGCCCTGAGCGCACCGGCCTGATCAGGTGTCGTGAATCTAGCGCTTACGCCGCGACGCGAACAGAGCCGAACCGTCAGACGATCACGCCCGCGGAATCCCGCGTGTGCCGTTGCCAGAACAGGCAAGGCAGAACTCTATCCGGTAGGGAGCCCGCAACCCTCCCGTGCTAGAGGGAAGCGGTCGAACGCCGAGGACGCTGCTAGGTGAACATCGTCCCGTCGCGCAAGCTCTCAGCATCGACAAGCGCGAACGTATAAACACCTGTTCACGCTACTGTTCTCTGGCGATGGCACACGGCGTCCAGGGACAGACACACAGCGGCGAGCTCGACGCAACGACCGCCCGCGAGGTCGCCCAGACCATGCAGGCGCTCGCGACCCCGAGCCGCGTCCGCATCCTCGGCCGCCTCCGCCAGAGTCCGTGCGCGGTCGGCGAACTCGCCACAGCCGTCGAGATGGAGCGCTCCGCCGTCTCGCAACAACTCCGCGTCCTCCGGCACCTCGGACTCGTGATCGGCGAGCGACGCGGCCGCAGCATCGTCTACGCCCTGCACGACTCACACGTCGCCGACCTCCTCGACCAGGCCGTCTTCCACATCGAACACGTCCGCCTCGGCTACCCCGAACGAATCACCGAAGCCTCCTGATGCACCACACCGCCCACGCAGCCGAGCAGGAGCATCTCCAAAGCGCCGGCGATCATGATCACGGTCACTCGCACGGGCTGGTCGATCGCTCAATCCTCCGCTCTCGCGCAGGAATCCGTGCAGTCTCCTGGAGCCTCGCGATCCTCACCGTCACGGCGCTGGCGCAGGCGTTCATCTACTCGCGCACGCTCAGCGTCGCGCTGCTCGCCGACCTGATCCACAACTTCGGCGACGCGCTCACCGCGATCCCGCTCGGGCTCGCCTTCTTCTTCCGCAGCCTGCGCGGCGAACGACTCGCCGGCCTGGCCGTCGTGCTCGCGATCTTCATCAGCGCGATGGTCGCCCTTGTCCAGACGATCGAGCGCTTCATCCACCCCCGGACGCTCACACACCTCTGGCTACTTGCCCTCGCCGGGATCATCGGCTTCATCGGCAACGAGATCGCCGCCCAGGTTCGGTTGCGAGCCGGCCGCCGCCTGCAGAGCCCGGCGCTCGTCGCCGACGGCAAGCACGCCCGCGTCGACGGCTTCGTCTCACTCGGCGTCGTCGCTTCGGCGCTTGTGGTCGGGCTCGGCCTTCAGATCGCGGACCCGATCATCGGCCTGGTGATCACACTGGTCATCCTCCGCATCACCTGGGAGAGCTGGCACACAGTCAGGAACTCCGAGATCGACCTCGAGCACATCGACGACCATCACCACTGATTCTGCGGCGAGGCCGACGAGCTAGTCGTCGCCGGAGTGGTGGCAGCGGCGCGCGACTAGTGCTGATGCCTGCTGCGCTGCGTTTGGCCGATCTGGACGAGGTTGCGATCTGGGGCGTGGTCGACCTGGAGTGTGGTGTGCTCGATGTGGAAGCGCTCGTCGAGGAGTTGTTCGAGCTCGCGGCGGATGGCGTGGCAGTCGTCGCCCTGGTGGACGAGCACGTGTGCAGAGAGGGACGGGAAGCCGCTGGAGATTTGCCAGACGTGCAGGTCGTGCACGTTCTCGACGTGCGGGTACGTCGCGATCGCCCGCCCGATCGCGTCGACGTCCATCCCCTCCGGTGCTGCCTCGAGTAGGACGCGACCGGAGTCGCGCAGCAGGCCCCAGGCGGAGCGGAACATCACGCCGGCGATGATGAGCGCGGCGACGCCGTCGGCGCGCGTCCAGCCAGTGACGAGGATCACGACGCCGGCGATCGCGGTGACGATGAAGGCGATCAGGTCGGTCAGGATGTGCTGGAAGCTGCCTTCGATGTTCATCGACTGCCGGTTCGCCTTCGCCAGCTGCCAGGTTGCTGCCAAGTTCACCGCGATGCCAAGCAGGGCGACGATCAGGATCGCCTTCCCTTCGGCGGGCGGGGGTGTCATCAGGCGGCGGATGCCTTCGTAGACGATCAAGCAGCCGAGCACGAGCAAGGTGGCACCGTTCGCCTGGGCCGAGAGGATCTCCGAGCGGCGCAGCCCGAAGGTGAGGTTGCCGCCCGACGGGCGGCGCATCAGCCGGATCACGACCAGCGACATCACCAACGCGCCCGCGTCTGTGAGCATGTGCGCCGCGTCGGAGAGCAGGGCGAGTGAGTGGGCGAGGATGCCGACGACGACCTCGACCGCCATGAAGCCGACGATCAGGGCGAGCGCGATCGAGAGGCGCTTCGCGTCGGCGCCTTCGCTGACACCATGGCTGTGGCCGGCGTGGTCGTGCCCGTGCTCGTGGTCACTCATCGGTCGGCACCCTAACAACGGATCAACGGCGGTTAGGATGTTCTTTGTGCCGGATGACCGTTGCGACGTGCTCTGTCTCGATCTTCCCCGCGCCGAGGCGCTGCGAACCAGCCGCCCCTCCGCTAAGGAAGCGCGCGCGTTCGCGCAGGGTTTTCGGGCTCTCGGCGACCCGACCCGTCTGACGCTCGCGCTCGCGCTTCGTGAGGGCGGCGAGCTCTGCGTCTGCGATCTCGCCTGGATCGCCGAGCGCGCCGAGAACCTCGTCTCCCACCACCTGCGCGCCCTACGCACTGCCGGACTTGCCGACTACCGCCGCGACGGGAAGATGGCGCTCTACTCGCTGACCGAGCACGGGCAGGCGCTGCTCAACACGCTCGCGGACAAGGTATCGACGTGAGCACGACCGTCCAGCTGCAGCGGCGCCTGCCGCTGCCGCCGCCGCCCCAGGAGCGTGCGGCGCTCGAGCGGCGAGCGAAGCTGCTCGCCTGGACCGGAAACGCCTGGCACGTGATCGAGTTCGCGATCGCGGTCGGAGCCGGCATCGCCGCCAGCTCCGTCGCGTTGATCGGCTTCGGGATCGACTCCGTGATCGAAGTGCTCGCCGGCGGCGTGATCGTCTGGCTCTTCACCGGCGGCCGCGGCTCCTCACACATCGCGGAGCGGCACGCGCAGCAGCTGATCGCGGCCAGCTACGCGCTGCTCGTCGCCTACATCGCCATCGAGGCGATTCGCGACCTGCTCGGGTCGCACCATCCCGGCGTGAGCTGGGTCGGGATCGGCCTGGCCGCGTTCACCGCACCGACGATGCCATTGCTCGCGCGCGCCAAACGCAACGTCGGCCGCACGCTCAACTCCTCCGCGACCGTCAGCGAAGCCGGCCAAAACATGATCTGCGCCTACCTCTCGATCGCGCTGCTCGTCGGCCTGCTCGCAAACGCACTGCTCGGCTGGTGGTGGGCCGACCCCATGGCCGCACTCGCCATCGCCGCGATCGCCGCCAAAGAAGGCACCGACGCGTGGCGCGGCGAGAGCTGCGACTGCTGCTGAGCTATCCGACTGAGCGCTCGATCACGTGCGAGCTTCTCGGCACCTGAGCTTCTCACAGCCTCTTGTACGCCTTCAGCGTGGTGCCGCGGGCGCCGAACTTCGCTGCCTTGGCGCGTGTGTCTTCGAACTTCGAGCGGGCGTAGGTGTCGACGAGCTGGCCGGTCTCGATCCGCTCGAAGCCATGACGCTCTAGGAGCTTGGCGTACGCTGCTTCCAGCAGCGCCCCGGCAATTCAGCCGGTCCAGAGGTCGATGTTGCGGCGGCCCTCCGCGCTGACCGGGTTCTGGATCGTGACGTCCGCGATCTGGATCCGGCCTCCAGGGCTGAGGACTCGGAAGATCTCGGCGAAAACGGCGTCCTTGTCGGGGATCAAGTCGATCACGCCGTTCGAGATCACGACGTTGAAGGAAGCGTCTTCGAACGGGAGCTGCTCCGCTTCCGCCTCGATGAATTCGACGTTTGCGACGCCCATTTCGGTGGCAGCCGCACGCGCCTTGGCGAGCATCGCGGCGGTCATGTCGATCCCGATCACCCGGCCGTGGCCGCCGACCATCTGAGCGGCGATTAGGGAATCGGTGCCGGCACCGGAGCCGAGGTCGAGCACGCGCTCGCCCGCGGCGAGGCGGCCCATCGCCCACGGGTTGGCGACGCCGGCGAACGACTCGACCGCGGACTCCGGCACGTTCGCGAGCTCGCCGGGGTAGCCGAGGTCCTCGGCCCAGGCGCGGCCGGTCGGAAAGATGAAGTCACGTTCCGGCTCCTGCGAGACGGACGAGTACGTCTTCTTGATCTCGCTCTTCAACAGCCCGACGTCGATCGCGACCTCGACTGTCATCTCAGCACCTCCTTAGTCGGCGCGGCACCGGGCAGCTCTCCGGGGACGCGCGTGGCGAAGAAGCGTCCGATCGCGAAGATGCCCCGCTGTGGGATGTAGAAGTCGGCTAGGTGGGCCTGCTCGGCGAGCGGCCCGACCGGCCCGAGCTCGTGGCCGTCGACAACGGCATGGCTGTCGGTCACGAGCCAGATGCGAAGCGGGTTTGCGTCGAAGGGTTGCCCGTTCGACGTCGTTCCGCTCAGCTTGACGATCCCGACCCCGAGCGACTGTCCCGCCACGCGGCCCATCATCGAGAGCACCGTTCGCGAGCGCCAGGCCGCCAGCGGCAACGCCGACCCGATCAGGCTCATGAGCCGGGTGACCGGCGACGAACCGAGCTCGACACGCCAGTCGACTGCGGGCGAATCGACGGTGTAGACATGGAGGCGGCGGTCTCCTTCCCAGTCGACCGCGATCGGGCCAGCCTGGACGCGTTCCACATCGGCGCCGAAGTAGCGGGTGCAGGCGATCTCGGCGGGTGCCGATTGGTAGAACGTCCAGCGTCCGGCGGGATCCCGGTGCCAGATCGACGTGTAGCCCTCGCCAACCGAGGACGCGGTCCAGCGGCGAAGCCCGAGGACATGACCTGAGCGGAAGGGCAGGCCCATCACGCCGTAGCCGGCGACCCGCTCGCACGCAGCCTGCGGAAGCTTCGGGTGCTCCTCGACCTGCTCAGCAAACTCCGCCGGCTGCCTCACCCCGAGACTCATCTCACCTCCTCAGTAGCTGAAGACCGTCGTGTCGTCTCCGGCCCACTCCCACATCGGCGTGGCGCCGACAACCGCCGTGTTCGCGACTTTCTCCGCCTCGCCGAGGTCGCGGGAGTTGAGGCAGATCGGGCACAGCCAGAGCTCGCCGCCGGCCTCGGTGAACTGCTCCCAGAGGCGCTCGAGCGGCGGGCAGCCCTTGCAGACGACTCCCTGCAACTCCCCGGGCAGCCCGAGCCGCACCGCGTCCTTCGTCGTCCAGATCCGGACCTGCTTGCCTTGCTGTTGTGCTGCGGTCGCGACGAGGAAGGCCACGAGCACGCGCTCGCCGTCCTCCATCCCGGTCGCGAGATTGATCAGGACCTTGCCGTTGCCTGCCATCTTCTCCCTCCTTCGACGGGGGTCGGGTTGAGCGAGCGTCGTGACTGCCAGCCGGTCGCAGCGACGGCGAGGCCGCTGGCGGCGGTAAGCGCGGCGACGAGCGCGATCGCGGCGCGTGGCGAAGTGGCGTCGGCGCCGAAGCCGGCGATCAGGGCGCCGAGGACGAAGCCGAAATCGCGCCAGAAGCGGTAGACGCCGACCGTGCGGGCACGGTCGCGCGGCTGGCTCGCGTCGGAGACGGCGGCAATCAGCGTCGGGTAGACCATCGCCGTACCGACACCGAGCAGAACGGCGGCGACAAGGGAGGGCGTGAAGCCACCGTTTCCGGCGACGAGCAGGCCGAGCGCGGCGGCCTGGGCGAGCATGCCGCCGACAATCAGCGGCTTGCGGCCGGTGCGGTCGGAGAGCCAGCCGGTCACGAGCTGGCCCGCGCCCCAGACGACGGGATAGGTGGCGGCAACGACGGCAACCTCGCGCACGCTCGCTCCGTGGGCGGCAAGGTAGAGCGGCGCAAGTCCCCAGGCGAGCGCGTCGTTGAGGTTGTTGACCATGCCCGCTTGGCTACAGGCGCGCAAGACCGGATTGCGAACCGTGGCCTCCACGAATGCGGTGCGAAGCCCGAGCGCCGTAGTCGAGTCATCTCCGTGCTCCTGTTGTTCGTGGGCTACGTGTGCGCTGGTGTCGCGTACCGCAATGGCGCTGATCAGCAGGCCAAGGGCGCTGAGTACGCCGGCGCCGATCCAGATGACGGTGCGCGGTGCGTAGCTTGCGGCGAGAACGCCGCTCAGAAACGCCGCGGCCGCGACACCGAGATAGCCGGCGGCTTCGTTGAGACCGAGCGCGAGCCCGCGTCGTCGCGGCCCGGCCAGGTCGATCTTCATCACCACGGTCATTGACCAGGCGAAGCCCTGGTTGATGCCGAGCAAGACGTTCGCGGCCACGATGAACCACCAGGAGGGGGCGAGCGCGATCAGCGGCGCGACCGGAAGCGCGACCGCCCAGCCGAGCACGAGCAGCCGCTTGCGGCCGATCCGCTCTGCGAGCTCGCCGGATACGAGGTTGCTGAGCGCCTTGGCGGCGCCGAAGGCAACCACGAAAGCGAGAATCGCCGCGGTCGAGCGCAGTCCGAAGTCGTGCTTGCCGACGAGCGGCAGCACGCTTCGCTCGAGGCCGACCATCGCCCCGACCAGCGCGTTCAGGCCGACCAGCAGCGTGAACTGGCGCGCGTTCGCGCGCAGACCGAGCCGAACCCCAGTCACGCCGGGACGCTCACCGTTCCGGTGCGGTTGGCGGCGACGATCCGCGCTTGCTCGGCGGGCCGTGGCGGGACGTCCTCGAGCAGTGCGTCCGCGAACGCGTCCGGATCCTCGATTGCGAGCAGCGGGTCGTGTGTGCGCTCGAAGCCGATCGAGGAGAACGGGTTCCCGGAGAGTCCGCGGCCGCAGACCGAGCCGCCGTAGTGGCTCGGGTACAGAACGACGTGGTCCGGCAGCTCGAGCAGGCGGCGCAGGCTCGTGTGCAGAAGCCGCGCCTGCCCGCGCGCGTCACCGGCGACGTGTAGATCGGGGCGGCCGACGTCGCCGATCAGCAGCGAGTCGCCGCTGAACACGAGCCACGGCTCCTCGTCGCCGCGCCGCCGGTCGACGACGGTGTACGCGTGATGCGCGGGCGCATGCCCGGGCGTCGCGATCGCCGTCACGATCGTGTTCCCGAGCTCGACCCTCTCGCCGTCGGCGAGTGCGACGTGCTCGAAGTCCACCTCTGCACCTGCAGGGAGATAAGCGGTGGCCCCGGTGCGCTCGACGAGTGCCGGCAGCCCAGAGATGTGGTCGGCTTGGATGTGCGTCTCGAACAGTGCCGTGATCGGCGAGCCGATCGTGGCCGCTGCGGCCAGGTAGTCGTCGACGAGGTCGGCGTGCGGGTCGACGACGGCCAGCTTGTTGTGGGTGGTGCAGCCGAACAGGTAGCTGGCGCAGGAGCCGGCGTCGTTCAGGTACGGGCGTAGCAGCATGCGTCTCCTCTCAAGCCAGGGTCTCGACCGGCAGCCCGGCCCGCTGCCACTCCGGATAGCCGACGTCCAGACGCCGTGCCTTCAGGCCGCGACCGTGGAGCATGCGCACTGCGTCGTCGGCGTAGACGCAGTAGGGGCCTCGGCAGTAGGCGACGACCTCGCGACGCTTCGGCAGCTTGTCGACGAGCGCGGCGAGCTGGTCGACGGGCGCCGAACGAGCGCCTGCGATGTGGCCGGCGCGAAACTCGGCTTCGGGGCGGACGTCGAGCACGACCACATCGCCGCGCTCGAGCCGCCGCGCCAGCTCATCGGCCGAGAGCTGCTCCACTCCGTCTCGCTCCCCGAGGTACTCGTCGGCGAGCACCGATACCTCGGCCACGTGACGGACCGCGACATCGCGCACAGCCGCCCACAACTCGGCAACCCGATCGCTCGCGAGCCTGTAGATGATCCGCGTCCCCTCGCGGCGCGAGCGCACAAGCCCCGCCCGCGCTAGCACCTTCAGATGCTGCGACGTGTTGGCGACGCTCTGCGAGATCTCGCCCGCCAACTCATCCACCGACCGCTCGCCCTGGGCAAGCACATCGATGATCTCCGCCCGCCGGCCGCTCCCGAGCGCCTGCGCCACCGACGCCAACGCGTCGAACAACGTCGCTTTCGCCTGTCCACTCGCCATGAATCGTCAAGCTATCACTTGAATACTTGTAGATCAAGAGGTGCGGAACCTTTGCATCTTCCGCGGGTGACGCCGGATGGGCCAGGGACAGCGTCGGGAGAAAGTTCAGGCGACGTGAAGACGCTTGTCCTCCTTATGACCCCGCGTAAAGAACCCAACGCTCCTACAACGGGCTACGGCTAGGCAAGCAGCCGCGCGTGCCGCTCAAGCCTCAGTGGCTGAGCCGGCGAAGGCCGGTCGGCAGACTCGCGCCTACTCGCTCGCCAAGCGCGACGGGGAGGAAGTGCGCGCACGGTCGAGCTCGCACCGGTCGTGGCCGCCTGGTCGCTTCCTTAGTGCGCGTGGAGTTCGTGGACGACGGCGTGACCGCGGCCGCGGGCGATCAGCCAGCGGTTGACGGGGAAGGCGGCGATGAAGGCGATGACGAGGGAGAGGCCGAGGCTCCACCAGAAGAGCACGTCGCCGAGTCCGGCCGCGATCGCGCCGGGGACAATGAGGATGAAAGCGTTGTCGACGATCTCCATGGTGGTGATCGAGAGCGTGTCGGATGCGAGTGTGAGCCCGGCGGCGCGACGCAACGGGACGTTGGCGCGGAGGACGGGGCCGAGCGTGAGCGAGTAGCCGAAGAGGAAGGCGAGGACGACCGAGATCGCGATCGAGGCGGTGTTACCCCAGCCGAGCGCGGTCGCGATGATCATGCCGAGCACCTCGCCGATCGCGCAGCCCGTCAGGCAGTGCGTGGTCGCCTGAAACGCAGACCAGTTCAGCGAACTGTTGCCATGCGCTTCGCCGGCGTGGCTCTGGTGGCCTTTCACGTGGTTCATCGCATCTTGGCGAAGCGCTGTACGGCCTCGAGTAGCTCGCGGGTCTTCGTCTCGGCGTCGTCCTGGTCGCCGGATGCCAGCGCGTGTGCGACGCAGTGGTTGACGTGGTCGTCGAGGATCTTGAACGCGACCGCGTCGAGGGCTGTGGAGACCGCGCTGATCTGGGTGAGGATGTCGATGCAGTAGCGGTCGTCCTCGACCATCCTTTCGATGCCACGTACCTGGCCTTCGATTCGGTGCAGGCGTTTGACCAGCGAGGCCTTGTCGGCGTGGTAGCCGTACACCTGCTGTTGCTGCTCCGTTTGGCTCATTGGAGTGCTCCTTGGGTTCGGTTGCTGTGGAAGCGGCAGAGGCGGAGGCTGTTGCTGACGACGAAGAGGCTGGAGAAGGCCATCGCGGCGGCGGCGATCATCGGGTTCAGGAGTCCGGCGGCGGCGAGCGGGATCGCGGCCAGGTTGTAGGCGAAGGCCCAGAAGAGGTTGCCCTTGATCGTCGCCAGGGTGCGGCGGGCGAGGCGGATCGCGTCGGCGGCGGCGCGCAGATCGCCGGAGACGAGGGTCAGGTCGCTGGCCTCGATCGCGACGTCGGTGCCGGTGCCGATCGCGAGCCCGAGCTCGGCTTGTGCGAGGGCGGGTGCGTCGTTGACGCCGTCACCGACCATCGCCACCACCTCGCCGTGCTCTTGCAGGCGGCGCACCTCGTCCACCTTGTCTTGTGGGTACACCTCTGCGAGCACGTGCTCGATCCCGACCTCGGCGGCGATCGCCTCCGCGGTTGCACGGGCGTCACCGCTTAGGAGCACCGGCGTCAGTCCGAGCTGTTTCAGCTGCCGGATCGCCTCGGCGCTTGTGGGCTTGACGGTGTCGCGCACCTCGAGCGTTCCGCGCTCGCTGCCGTCCCAGGCGACCGAGATGCCGCCGTGGCCGCGGCCGACCTCGACGCGGTGGCCGTCGACGATGCCGCTGACGCCGACGCCGGGCTGGTTTCGGAACTCGCTCACGGCCGGCAGCCCGCCCAGTTCGGTGCGGGCGGCGGCGGCGATTGCCTGCGCGATCGGGTGCTCGCTGGCCGCTTCGAGCGCGCCGGCGAGGCGGAGCACGTCGGCGCGGCCGGCGCCGTTCTGCGGCGTCACCGCGACCAGCTGCATCTTTCCTTCGGTGACGGTGCCGGTCTTGTCGAGCACGATCGTGGTGATCCGCCGCGTCTGCTCGAGCACCTGCGGTCCCTTGATCAGGATCCCGAGCTGGGCGCCGCGCCCTGTTCCGACCAGCAGCGCGGTCGGCGTCGCCAGCCCGAGCGCGCAGGGGCAGGCGATGATCAGCACGGCGACCGCGGCGGTGAACGCGCTCGCGGCGGAGGCGCCGGCCAGCAGCCAGCCGGCCAGGGTCGCCAGCGCGAGTGCGATCACGATCGGCACGAACACGGCGGAGACGCGGTCGGCGAGCCGTTGCACCGGCGCCTTGCCGGTCTGTGCTTGCTCGACCAGACGCGCGATCTGCGCCAGCGCCGTCTTCGACCCGACCCGCGTCGCGCGCACGACCAGCCGGCCGTAGGTGTTCACGGTCGCGCCGGCGACATTCGTGCCCGGCTCGACCTCGACCGGCAGCGACTCGCCGGTCAGGAGCGACTGGTCGACCGCCGAGGCGCCGTCCTCGACGACGCCGTCGGTTGCGATCTTCTCGCCCGGCCTGACCACGAACAGGTCGCCGGGAAGTAGCCGCTCGATGGATACGAGCACCTCCTCGCCGTCCTGGAGCAGCCGCGCCTCCTTGGCGCCGAGCTCGAGCAGCGCGCGGATGGCGGCGCCGCTTCGCCGCTTCGCGCGCGCCTCCAGGTAGCGGCCGAGCAGGATCAGCGTCGTGATCACGGCCGCGACCTCGAAATAGACGTCGGCGTCGAGACCGCCCAGCAACACGACCGTCGACCACGTCCAGGCTGCGAGCGTGCCGAGCGAGATCAGTGTGTCCATCGAGGCGGCGCCGTGCCTCGCCTCGGCGACCGCGGCGCGGTGGAAGCCGAGGCCGCTCCAGAAGACGACCGGTGTCGCCAGCACGAGCGCGATCCAACGCCAGCCGGAGAACTGCAGCGGCGGCACCATCGCCAGCAGCGCGACCGGCAGCGTCAGGGCGATCGCGAGCGCGAGCCTGCGCGCCAGCCGGTCAGCCTCCCCGTCGCCGGCGTCGGCGTGATCGCCGCCGCGTTGGTGGGCGTGGTAGCCGCTGGCCTCGACCGCGGCGAGCAGCTCGTCGAGCGCGACGCGGTCTGGTTCGTAGCGGACGGCAGCGCGTTCGGTGGCGAAGTTGACCGTTGCCTGGACGCCTTCGAGCTTGTTCAGCTTGCGCTCGATCCGGGCCGCGCAGGTCGCGCAGGTCATCCCTTCCAGCTGCAGCTCGACGCGCTCCTCGTGCTGGGTGTCAGCGAGGGTGCTCATCTCAGGCGACGTCGTAGCCGGCCTCGTCGATGGCCGCGCGCAGGCGTGCGTCCTCGAGCGTTTCGCCGTGGACGGTCACGAGCTTGCGCTCGAGGTCGACGTCGACGCGCTCAACGCCGGCGACCTGGCCGACTTCCTGTCTGATCGCCGCCTCGCAATGGCCGCAGTGGATCCCGGCAACCGCGTACGTAATCGTCTCGCTCACCGCAACTCCTTTCCTCGCCCAATATACCCCATGAGGGTATATGGATACAAGTGGCGCCGCCGGCTGTTGGCGTCAGCTGCTGCGCGTCAGCGCGGTGCGGATGTCGTGGGCGACGTTCTTCGGGGTGAGGTCGACGGCGGTATGCAGCGTGGAAACCCATTCGCCGTTGCGGTCGAAGACGCGGACGTCGGCGGAGTGGACGTCGGCGTTGCCGGTGTCGATGGCGGGGAGGATCCCGTAGGCCTTCCAGACCGGTCGCAGCTGACGTGTGGTTCCGATCAGGTAGTCGATCTCGCCGAGCGCGCCGCGCTGGCGCAGGAAGCGGCGAACATGGCTGGGTGTGTCGACGGGTGGGTTGACGGTGATCGCGAGCGCTGTCACCTGGCTGCGGGTGTGCGGGTCGAGGAGGCGCAGGCCGCGGGCGAGGCGGGCGAGGATGATCGGGCAGGCCTCGTGACAGGCCGAATCGACGAAGGTGGTGAGCACGACTCGTCCGCGCAGGCTCGCCATGCGCACGGTCCGGCCGCGGTAGTCGTGCAGCGTGAAGTCGGGGGCGCTGATCCCGGCCGGTGGGCGGCTGCCCCGGTACGGTCCTGCGGGCGGTCCGCTGGCGCCGTGGTTTGGCGAGTCGCGCGCCGCGAGCAGTAGGGCGAGAACAACCACGGCGGCGATCAGCGCGCTCACGGCGGCGGCAATCCCGAGCCGTTTCATCGTGACGCCTGCGCCTTGCGGATGCCTGCTTCGAGTTGTTGGCGCGAGATCTGGCCGGGGTAGTGGTCGACGATGCGGCCGCGGGCGTCGATCCAGTAGGTCTCGGGGACGCCGGTGATGCCGTAGGCGTCGCCGGTGGCGCCGCTTCCGTCGCGCACCGAGACGTAGCGGACGTCGTAGCGGTCGAGGAAGCGGCGGGCGTCGCTCTTGAAGTCCTGTATGTCGAGGCCGAGGAAGGCGACCTGGCCCGCGTGTGCGCGTGCGGAGGCGGCGAGCTCGGGTGCTTCCTTCTTGCAGGGGATGCACCAGGAGGCCCAGATGTTGAAGACGACCGGGTAGCCGTGCAGCTCGGCGAGCGCGACCTTGCCGTCGGCGAGCGCCGGTCGCAGCGAGCGCGGCCAGGTCTCGCCATGCGGCCAGATCACCGGCAGAGCGAACGCCGGCGCCGCCGGCCTTTGCCCGTTGCGGATTTGCGAGACGAGTTCGGCGCCGCGGCTGCTGGCGACCAGCCGCCAAACGAGCAGCGCGAGCAGGCTGCCGACCAGCGCGACTGCGGAGAGCTGCAAGGCGAGGCGAAGCGGCGAGCGATGCCCTGGCGGCGGCTTGCCCTTCGCCGCCGCGGGGGAGCCTGCGCCCGCTTTCTGCGTCTGGAACGCCACCACCTACGTTCCTTTGCCGACGGGTTGCCAGCTTTCGCCGCCGTCGCGAGAGCGGTAGAGCACACGGTCGAAGCCGACCGCGAACGCGAGCTCCGGGTTGCTGGGCGACCAGGCGGCCGGGCCGGCGCCTTCGGGCAGGTCGAGGACCGAGCGCCAGCTGCGGCCGCCGTCGGTGGAGAGCGCGATCCCGGCGCCGGTCGCCACCATGCGCTTCGGGTTGGCCGGGTTGATCGCGAGGCCCATCAGCTGCGCGCGCAGCGTCTGCTTCCAGCTGTTGCCGTCGCGGCTCTCGAGCAGCCCCTGCCGCATGTCGCCGGCGAGGATGCGCCCGTCCGGGCTGATCGCGAGCGCCATCACGTTGCCGCCGACGCCGCGCGACAAGAGGGAGAACGTGTGGCCGCCGTCGCGGGAGCGGTACAGGCCTTGCCCGGCGATCGCCGCGTAGAGCGTGTCCGGATCGCGCGGGTCGACGGCGAAGCCGTGGATGTCGAGTCCTGGCAGCCCGGACGGGTGGACGTCCTGCCAGCTCCGCCCGGCATCGCGGCTCTTCTTGAACACCTCGTGCCCGGCGAGCCAGATCGTCGCGGCGGTCGGACGGGCGAGGTTCATCGCGTCCTCGCCGGCGAGCGCGGTGAAGCGCCAGTGGCGGCCGCCGTCGACGGACTGGTAGAGCCCGTCATGGGTGCCGAGCGTCAGCCGCCCGGGATCGCTCGGACTGATCAGCAGCGCGTGGTAGTCGGCCGTGTGCGGGAGCCCCGCCGACGTCAGCTCGCGACCGGGGCGATTGACGACGGTGAGCGCGAGAACCGCTGCGAGCGCCGCGAGAGCTACCGCGGCGGCTCCGTACTGCCAGCGCGGCCGCGGCGCGCTCGCTCGCGGCGCCCGGCTCGGCGGCCGTCTCGACTGCTGCTTGTCGGTGGTGTTCGCCATCGTCACTCCTCCCCCGCGTGCTCTGTGGGTGCTGCCGCGGAGCGCCGATCGCCAGGCTCGGCGCGGTCGGAAGACGGCTCGTGACGCCGGCGGCGCATCATCAGCATCATCGCCACCATCGAGAGCGGACAAGCGAGTGCGCAGATTCCAAGCAAGACTCCCCACATCTCACTCACCCGCCGGGAACGCGTAGCTGGCCGGGATCCGCGCCGGCGGCTTACCGATCACCACCGCGATCTCCTGATGCGACGCCAGCGCAAGCCGGGTCGGGTCGGCCGTGTAGCGCTTGCCGTCCAGGTAGAAGCGGATCGGCCGGCTGGCGCGGCTGCGATAGCCGCCAAGGGCGTGCGGCGTGAAGCGAACGCCCCAGATCGCGAAGAACTGTCCGAGCGTGAACTGTTCCTTGCTCGGCGACTCGACGTGGATCACCCCGCTCGCGTCGTGCGTGTGGATCGGCGAGATGAAGCTGTTGTCGTTGATGCCGATCCCGCCCGGCACCGGCGTCCGCTTCCCGTCCACGAACAGATCGAGGTGCTGATGGATATGCAGCACGCTTCCCTCCTGGCTCAAGGCGGGCAGGCCGAGCACCTGGAGGCGGTCGGCCAGCGTCGCGATCGCCGTGCCCCACGGCGCTGGGCCGGTCTGCAGGGCCGGTAGGGCCGCCTCGTCGACCGGTTTCGCTGCTTTGGTGCCGCCCGAGCGGGTGGCGGCGATCGCCACTCCCGCGACGGCGGCCGCCACGAGCAGTGCGCCGCCGATCCAGAGGCGACGGTCTGGCGGCTGTTTCTTTCCGACCGGTGGCGGCGCATGCCGGCGCCGCGCGCGGATCCGTTGTCCCTTGCTCACGCTTGCTTCCTCCTCTTCGAGAACGGGTCACCCCCACGCCCCCAGCCGGGGGCGCGTCAAATGACCGGGCTCAGAAGAGGAAGCGCTGCAACACAGCGGGCGAGGCGCGCCCGAACGAGCGCACCCTGCGGCGCACAACCAGCAGCGGCGCGAACGCCAGCACGAGCACGATCGCCCAGTCGGCCGCCGGCGGAGGCGCCGCGGTCGGGAACGACCCGAGCGTCCGCTCGAGCGCCTGCCCCGGATGCGAACTGGCGCAGACCGCGCAGGTCGTGCCGACCGCCCAGATGCAGGTGAAGAGCAGCAACACGCAGACCAGCAACGGCACTCGCCTGCGCAGCTGCATCTCGCTCAATGCCACGGCGACAGGATACGTCGCCGTCACCGAGGATCACTCCGGTCCGCCGGCCGCTTGCTCTGCGTGGGTTGCGTAGCCTTCGCCTCGACGGGATGACTGAGCGCGACACCGCCGCCGAAACCGAACGCGTCCGTCTGCTGCAAGACCGCGAGGCGCCCCGCTACGACAAGAACATCGCCTTCTTCGAGCGCATCCTCTTCGCCGGCGGCCGCGAATGGGTCTGCCGGCAAGCACACGGCGAGGTGCTCGAGCTGGCCGTCGGCACCGCCCGCAACCTGCCGCACTACCCGCCGAAGGCGACGATCACCGGGATCGAGCTGAGTGAGCAGATGCTCGCCATCGCCCGCCGCCGCGCCCAGCAACTCGGTCGCGAGGTCGACCTGCGCGTCGGCGACGCGCAGGCGCTCGAGTTTCCCGACGAGAGCTTCGACACCGTCGTCTGAACGCTCGCCCTCTGCACCATCCCCGACGCACGCGGCGCGGTCGCCGAGGCCCACCGTGTGCTCCGCCCCGGCGGACAGATCCTCCTGCTCGAACACGTCCGCAGCCCACTCCTCCCCGTCCGGCTGATCGAGCAGCTACTTGAGCCGCTCGCCGTCCGCTTCGCCGCCGACCACCTCACCCGCGAACCGCTCGACTACCTCGCCGCCGAAGGCTTCCAGATCGAACAGCTCGAGCGATCAAAACTCGGCATCGTCGAGCGGGTCCGCGCGCGCAAGAGCCCGCCGCCCGCGTAACCGCCGAGCGGGAGCCGCGAGGCACCACGGAGCGGAACTGCACGCTGCGCGGCGCCGGACGATCGGGTCAGGTCACGATCAGTCCGACCGGCGACTGGCCTCGAACCGCTTACCGCCGACGGATCCGGCTCGACACCGCCCCCCAAACGATAAGTTCTGGGGACGGAACGAGTAACTGCGCTGCCCTGCTAGGCAACGCAGCACGTCGCGGCCAATGCTTCTCTAGAACTCGGAATTAGCTACTCGCCACGCTTCAGGATGTACCTGTGGAGTTGCGTCGAGAGCGAGTCACAAGTGAGTTCCTCGACCCGGGGCGAGGCTTTGAACGCACGCGGCTGCCGCTCGAGATTCGCTGGGATCCGCTCACCGGCCAAACCTGCCGGCTCCTTCCGGAAGGAAGTCTTCCGCCGCCGGAGCAGCAGAACCTCGACGAGCTCGGCGCACAGACGCGTGCTGCTTGTCCGTTTTGCATGGACCGGATCGGGAGCGCTACGCCTCGATTCCCACCGGAGGTGTGGCCTGACGGGTGGATCCAATGCGGCGATGCGCTGCTCTTTCCGAACCTCGTGCCGTACGCGAAATGGAGCTCAGTATCGGTCTACTCGCCGAGCCACCACCTTTTACGTCTCGACGAGCTGACACCGTCGCTCCTCAGTGACAACCTCACGACGCAGGCGATGTTCGCGCGTGCAGTGGTGCGTCATGATCCCTCGTCGCGCTGGGTGTCGGTCAACGCGAACCAGCTGCCGCCGTCGGGGAGCTCGATCTTTCATCCGCATCTTCAGGGCTCAGCCAACCCGGAGCCGACAACCGTCCAGCATCTGCTCGCGGATCTTGGCGCTGCGCGGCTCCGTGAGTATCTGGAGCTGGAGCGACACGAGGGTGAGCGCTGGATCGCGTCAACTGGACGCGTGGAGTGGATCGCGAGTTTCGCACCAGTCGGCCCTGCCGAGATTCGCGGTTTCGTCGTAGACGCCGCCTCACCTGAAGAGCTGGACAATGCCGCGATCGCCGAACTCGCGAAGGGGCTCTCACATGTCCTTGCTCTGTACGCCGAGCTCAAGTTTCAGAGCTTCAACCTTGCGGTCTACGGGGCGCCGCGAAGCGCAAGCGATCCGCTGCTCGTTCTCCGACTGGTCGGCCGTGCGTACTTCGGGCCGCAGCTCCGTTCAGACGCAATGTGGAGCGAACGCCTGCACGGCGAAGCGGCGATCGATCTCGCTCCCGAAACGGTTGCTGAGCGCGGACGCGAGCTGTTCAGCGGACGATCATGACCGGGCAGTGCGCGTGTTCGGCAACTCGGTCGGCGGTGGAGCCGAGCAGGCGGTCGCGGACGAAGTGGCCGCGGTGGCCGAGGACGACCAGGTCGTAGCCGCCTTCTTCGGCAACGCGCGTGATCAGCTCTGCTGCGTGCCCGGGCCGGACGTCGACGTCGATCTCGATGCCTGCGTTCTCGCCTTCGAGCCGGGCCTGCGCGGCGAGCTCGCCGAAGAACGAGTCCTTCTCTCGCTTCACCTCTTCGACCTCACCGACGGTGGCGGCATAGGCGGGTAGCGGGCCTTCGACGGCGAGCGCGGTGATGTGGGCGTTCGCGAGCGCGGCAAGCTCGAGCGCTTTGGCGAAGGCGCGGTTGGAGCAGTCGCTGCCGTCGATCGCGACGAGGATCTTCTCGAACGGCATCAGCTGTTGATCCCTTCGCCCGCGGGCGCGGGTGCCGGCGGCATCGGGGCGACCGGCTGTTCGCGCGCAGACTCGTGGTCGTGCTCGTGCTCGAGGTGCGGGTGGAAGAAGCGCTGCGCGATGGCGGTCGGAACGATCGCGGAGAGGACGACAACGGCGATCAGGAGCGAGAACTTCGTGCGGTCAATGATCCCAGCATTGAGGCCGTAGAGCGAGGTGATCGTGCCGAAGGTGAGGCCGGTCGACATCAGCAGCGTCGTGAAGGTCGCGTGCGGCGCCGTGTAGCGGCGGGCGAGCGGGTAGACGCCGGCGAACTTGGGGACCATCTTCGCGACGAAGAGCACACCAAGGATGCCGAGGTTCGCCCAGAGCGCTCCGGCGGAGACGTTCATGCCGCCCTTGAGGAAGAAGAAGGGGGTTAGGAACGAGAAGGCGACCACGCGCATCCGTTCCTGTTCTTTGCGGTGCTTGACGTAGTGGTTGCTCATGACGAGGCCGAGGATGAAGACGGGCAGCGCGGCCTGCGAGTTCGCCTTGGCGCCGAGCCACATCAGCAAGAAGAGCGAGGCGAACACGAGCTTGATCTCGGGCTCGATCACGCGGTTGCCGTAGCGGCCGAAGAACCAGGGTGCGAGCTTCGGCAGGCCGGCGATCAACGCGATCGAGACGGCGGCGAACGGGATCACCCAGATCGTCGGCTTGACGAACAAGATCGTCAGACCGGCGACGGTCGCGATGTCCGTGACGAAAGTCGCAGACATCAGGCGCTTGCCGACGAGCTCGCGGTTGAGCCCCGTTTCCACGAGGACGGCGTAGACCACGGCGAGGCTCGTAGTCGAGAGCGCGAGCCCGCCGATCTCCGCCTGGCGGTGGTTCCAGCCGAGCGCGTAGTAACAAACAAGCCCGACGACGGCGAATGGTGCGAAGAAGCTAACCAGCCCGATCGAGAGCGAGGCGCGCCACTCGCGCTTGAACTGCGGCACATCCACTTCAGCCCCGGCCTGGAAAGTCAGGACGATCCCGGCGAAGGAGCCGAGGAAGGCGAGCCAGACGGGGACGTCGAGATGGAAGGCGTTCCCGACGACCACGCCGAGAAATAGCTCGATCAAGGCGACCGACAGCCCGATCTCGACGCTGATCGTCGACGCGATTAGGACTGTTCCCGCAAGCAGTGCCGCTATCGCGATGTCGCTCAACCTCTACCTCCTGGCCCGAAACGTCAGTTGGTAGAGGCCATCGGCGGCAGTCACCGCGGTTGGGCGGGAGCCTCACCCCGCTGCAGCGCTCTCACTATAGCCAGGCCGGCAGCGGGCGCCACCTCGCGTCTTCCTCGGCCGGTCGTAGAATCGGGGTACAGCAGGGCGATGGCGCTCGCCCGAACCGCCGGCCCGGCTGATGGCGCCTACCACCGACACGTCGTCAGGAGGTAGCGATGCCAGCCAGCAAGCAGACCACGCCGAACGCCTCGACGATGCGAGCGACCTTGTGGGCGGCCGTCGTGCTCGCGGCGCTCGCGGTGGCGGGGCTGATCGCCGCCCCGTCGGTGCGGCTGCTCTGGATCGTGATGCTCGTGTTCGCGGTCGCGGCCGTCCCGCAAGCGCTGGCGGCCGAGCGGCTTCAGGCACGCCGGGAGCGTCGACGTGGCAGAAACTAACCGCGCTGCTCGTGTCGCTCACGCGCGGCGACGACTCGACATCATGGGTGGCGTCGCCGCGGTCATTGGCATCGTCGGCTTCGTCTTGAAGCCCTCGCTCGCCTATCTGTGGGCGTTCTTGATCCTGTTCGGCGTGACGACCGTGCCGGAGCGGGCGATCCGAGCGCTGCGTGAGCGGCGGGCCCGCGGCCGTAGTTCGCCGCAGCAGAAATAGTGGCCGCTATCCAATCGTCCCCCATTGACCCGGTTTAGAACCGGAGGCGTGCGAGCTTGAGGCCGCCGACGCCCCGCTCGGGTGCGACGGCGTGGAAGGCGGGCACCAACTCGCTGATTACCTGGCGGGCTTCGTCGGTTATTTCGTCGACGATCCGGATTCAGTGCTGGATCCGGTCGGGCGTGTCGACGATCGAGGTCACCACCGGGACTTGCCGGCGCAGGTGGAAGAGCCGGTCGCCGTGCGGCGGATGGTCCCGTGAGAATCCCCAGACGCCGCGCAGGCTGGTCGCGCCGCTCGCGCCCGCTCGCGCAGCCGGCGGATCAGCTCGACGTAGAGCGGGCAGTGGCGTGCTTGCTCCGAGGCCAGCGCTTCGCAAGCGCTCCATCGGAGCGTTCAACTGATGGTGAACGTTCGCTCGCTCTACTTCGGCGAGCTCGAAGCACGGCTGGTGACCGACGATGCGCACGTGGCGCGGCCGGCCTCGTCTCTCGCGACCGTGTTAGGTCTGCGACGAAGCGGCAGTGAGGGCCTCCTCGCGCGACTTGAACTGGCGCATCTCGATCGCTTTGCCGTCGCGGAAACGGATCACGGTCGCGGGTTCATCGGGCCAGTCCGGTCGGTGCACCGGATGGGAGACCGATACGAGGACATGCTCCCCTACATCGATTAACTCGACCTCGGCGCGATTGACTCCCTCTTCTTGTCGTTGAGCGAGGACTCGGAGCACGTCGTCGCTGCTGTGACAGTCCCATTCGCCCGGCTCCCACCAGAGCAGCTCGACATCGGGATCAAGTAGCTCTTCGAGAGCTGTGAGGTCGCCGTTCTGCCAGCTCTGCAATCCGGCGCGCGCCTTCTCCATCAGCTCAGCATCCATAAGGCACGTCCCCTTGCGTGAGCCTGCTGTTCACCGATCCGCATCCTCCGCACGTTCACGTTTCCAGTCGGACGCGCGACCTGGGTTGCTGCGCTTCCACTGCTCGAGGGCTTCGTTTTTGTGGTGAAGGCCGATGTAGCGGGCCGGAAACCACCACTTGACGGCCCGGCCGAGCGCGGTGCTCCTGCACCAGCAGTCCGGGTCGCAGCCGCACTCGCGTCCGTGCGGGTTGTGAAGCCGGTGAAGAAGCGCGTGCGCCACTTGCCGAGCAGCCTATCGAGAACCGAAAGCCTCATATCAAGGCTGGCTGATATGGTCGCGGCCTGATGAGTGCTACCGCTGCGCCGTTCCGTCTGCCTGACGCCCCGGCCGAGACGGACTTGGTCGCGAAGTACTTCCGCGGTCTCGGCGACCCGATCCGACTGCGGATTCTCGAACTCCTGCGGGCCGAGGGAGAACTGACGGTGGGGCAACTTGTCGAGCGACTGGGGATCGCGCAGCCGAAGGTGTCGAACCACCTCGCCTGCCTGCGCTGGTGTGGCTTCGTCGAGGCGCGACGCGAGCACCGCACCGTCTTCAACAAGATCAGCGACAAGCGGGTGGTTCGGATGCTCGACCTTGGGCACGCGCTGCTGGCCGACAACGCCGAACACGTGGCGGCCTGCTGCCGGATCGAGGAGCAGCCCTGAGCGGGCCGCTCGTCGAGGTGTTGACCTTCGAGGGCTGCCCGCACGCCGAGCCAGCGCTTGAGCTCGTCAGGCGTGTGCTCGCGGACAGCGGCGTCGGCGCGACCGTGCGCCGGGTCGACGTTCCGGACGCCGAAGCAGCGACAGCTCAGCGCTTTCTTGGCTCGCCAACGATTCGTGTGAACGGCCGCGACATCGAGCCTGGCGCCACAGCGCGCGACCAGTACGTGCTCTCCTGCCGGATCTACCGCACCGACTCGGGTATCGCGAGCGAGCCGGACGAACAGTGGCTGCGTGAGGCGCTGAGCACCGCCGGATGAACGCGGTCCCGGTCTCGGTCGCGCTTGTCGCCGGAGGCCTGGCCGTGATCAACCCCTGCGGCTTCCCGCTGCTCCCTGCGTTCCTCTCCTTCTATCTCGGCGCCGACGACACTGAACTGCCGCGCGCGCCGACCCGGATCCTGCAAGGCCTGCTCGTTGGGGCGCTCGTCAGCATCGGCTTCCTTGGCCTGTTCGCGCTCGCGAGCCTGCCGGTCAGCTTCGGCGTCGCGCTCGTCGCCCGCGCCATTCCCTGGGCTGGGCTCGCGACCGGCGCGCTTCTTGCGCTCGCCGGCCTGGTCGCGCTCAGCGGCCGCCGGATCGAGCTGCCCGTGCATCTGCAGATCCCGGTCCGAAAGGAACGACGGCTGGGCGCGATGCTGCTGTTCGGGGTTGGCTACGGCGCCGCCTCGCTCGGCTGCACCCTGCCGCTCTTCCTCACCCTGATCGCCGCCTCTAGCGGCGCAAACAAGCTGACAGTCTTCGCCGCCTACGCAGCCGGCACCGCGGTCGTCTTGATGGCCCTGAGCGTGCTGGTCGCACTCGCACGGGAAGGCGTCACACGTGCAGTACGCCCGATCCTCCCCTACATGAGCCGCATCGCCGGGCTGCTGCTAGTGATCGCCGGCGGCTACCTCGTCTACTACTGGGCGCGGCTCCGGTTCGGCAACACGGCGACCGTCGCCGACGACCCCATCGTCAGCTTCGCGATCCGCTTCAGCGGCCACATCCGCACCTTCGCCGACGGCCGCGGCTCCACCCTCGTCGCAGCCGCCGGCGCCGTCGTGCTGTTCGCGCTCCTTTCCGCCCTGCTGCGCTGGCGCCGCCAAACAACCGGCGCCCCGCTGGTGCGCGAATGACCCGCGCCGCGATGATCACGTTCGTCGCGGCTGCCGCGTTGGCCGCAGCCGGCTGCGGCGGCAGCTCGACGAAGACCTCGGCCACCTCGCAGCCACGGCTCACCGACCTGCAGAGCATCAGCCAGCTGCGAGCGGCGTTCCAGAAGGCGTCCGGTCAGCCGCGGCTGATCGTGCTTCTCAGCCCCACCTGAAGCGTCTGCGCCTTGGGGGCCAGTTGGGTCCGCACGCATATCCTCGACACCCACCCGCACGCGAAGCTGACGGTGTTCGCGATCTGGCTGCCGATGCTTGCCGGCGACTCCCGCTCCGCCTGGGACAGCAACGTGCTCAACGACCCGCGGGTGATCGACTTCTGGGACGGCAACCGGATCGCGGGCAAATGGTTCGCCGACAAGCAACTCGGCGGCCTCGGCGGCCCAGGCTCGATCGTCTGGGACGCCTACTACGCATTCCCGCGCAGCTCCACCTGGACGAGCCAGCCGAATGGGGTGCTCGCTGCGGGCAGCGACATCATCGACAACGTCTCCGGGCTCGAGCACAACTTCGTTCCGCTCCTGCGTCCTTAGAACCACCGGACAGTCGACGGCCGCGAGCGTCGTGTCGTCCGGCCCAACGAGCGCAGCCGACGCCGGGCGACGCGCTTGACAAATCGACGGACATCGATATATTCACGCTTGTCGATATGAGGAGTCCTGTGATGCTGAAGCTGTTCAAGAGGACGCGGGTGCGGGCGGTCGAGTTCTGCGAACGGTGCGGGGCGGTCTGCGATGCAGCGTGCCGCCGGACGGCGATCGTCGAGGCGGCGCGCGACCGCGCGTTGTTGCGGGGAATGCGGATTTCATGAGCAATGCGACGGTCGACTCGGTCGCCTGTTGCGCGCCCCTTGCCGCGCCGGCACTGACCGACGAAGAGGCCGTGGCGACGGCCGAGCTGTTCAAGGCGCTGGCCGATCCGGCGCGGGTGCGGATCGTCAACCTGCTCGCGACGGCGGGCGAGCCGGTCTGCGCCTGCAACCTGAACGACCCCGTCGGCCTCTCGCAACCGACGGTCTCGCATCATCTGAAGAGGCTGGTCGACGCGGGTTTGCTCGAGCGCGAGCAGCGCGGTAAGTGGGCGTATTTCTCGTTGAAGCGCGATGCGGTCGAGAAGCTCGCCGCGGTCGCCGATCTGAAAGGAGTGTGCTGCTGATGGCATCAACGGCGGATGAATTGCGCGAGGAGGTGCGGCGGCGTTACGCCGAGTCGGCACGGGCGGTCACGGAAGGAACCGATCGCTGCGGATGTGGGAGCGGGTCCTGCTGCGCCGACGGCGAGAGCGACGCGGCCACGTTCGGTGAAGCGCTGTACGACGCGGAGCAGCGCGGCGAGCTCCCGGAGGCTGCGGCGCTCGCCTCGCTCGGTTGCGGCAACCCGACCGCGGTCGCCGATCTACACGAGGGCGAGACGGTGCTCGACCTCGGCTCCGGCGGCGGGATCGATGTGATCCTCTCCGCCAAGCGCGTCGGCCCATCGGGTACCGCGTACGGCGTTGACATGACGGACGAGATGCTTGCGCTCGCGCAACAGAACGCCCGCGAAGCAGGCGTGGCGAACGTCCACTTCCTGAAGGGCGTGATCGAGCAGATCCCACTACCGGCGAACACCGTCGATGTGGTGATCTCAAACTGCGTGATCAACCTCTCGACCGACAAGCCGGCGGTGCTGACCGAGATCGCACGCGTCTTGAAGCCGGGTGGGCGGATCGGAATCAGCGACGTCGTCGCCGAAGACCACCTGAGCTCCGAACAGCGAGCCGAACGCGGCAGCTACGTCGGCTGCATCGCCGGTGCTCTCTCCAAGGGCGAGTACGAGGCCGGGCTTCAAGCCGCTGGCTTCGAGGAGGTAAGCGTCGAGTTCACACACCAGGTTGCCGACGGGATGCACGGCGCAATCGTCAAGGCCGTCAAGACAACGAAGCCCGAGACGAAAGGGCTGCCGGTGGTCGTGGCAGCTGCCAAGGCGGGCTGCTGCTAGTGCAACCGCCGCTCACGCGTGACCTCCGCCTCAAGCATCGAGACGTCGAGCGGGCAGCAGATGGGCAGCAAACGTCTCGAACCGCGTCGCGTAGCCATGCGGAGTCGAGCTGGAGGCCACCAAAGAACCGCATGAACAGTGCGCTCGCGTGTGCATTGTTGTGCACGCTGCGACCGCTGAAGTGGTCTGTCACGCCGGAGGTCGCGGGTTCGAGTCCCGTCGCTCCCGTTACTTCGTTTGACCTGCAATCTTCGCTTTCTGTTATCTACTCGGCATCTGCCCGCGAGTTCGGGCAGCAAATGGGCCGCAGGTCCGCCGGGTGCGGATGCAGCGCCAAACTTTGAGATCCCGATGTCTCGAAGACGGCGTTTGGCCGCTACTCTCGTCTGAGCGTAGTGCGAGGGGAGGGGGTGTGATGGGTCTGCCTGCGGAAGAGCTGATTCCCGCGAACGAGTCGGAGCGCCTGGCCGCACTGCGGCGCTTCGACGTATTGGACACTCCGCGTGACGGTGCCTTCGACCGAATCACCCGGTTGGCGAGCGAGATGCTGGAGATGCCGATCTCGATCGTCAGCCTGGTCGACCACGACCGGATCTGGTTCAAGTCGACGCACGGACTCGACGGCGTCGAGCAGATCGATCGCTCCCCCGGTTTGTGTGCGTCAGCGATCCTCGGCGAGGAGATCTGGCTGATCGAGGACGCAAAGGTCGACCCGCGGGCCCTGGCCAACCCGCTGGTCGCCGGCGAGTTCGGCCTGCGCTTCTACGCCGGCAGCCCGTTGCGCACCAACGACGGCTACAACCTCGGAACGCTCTGCGTGATCGACAAGCAGCCGCGCCGGCTCACAGACACGCAAAGGCGCGTGCTCGACGATCTTGCGGCGCTGGTCGTGGACGAGCTGGAGCTCCGGCTGGCCGCGCGGCGGCAGGCGCGGCGCGCGACCGAGCTCAACGACGACGTCGTCCAGGCGCTCACGATCGCCAAGATGCAGCTGCAGCTCGACGAACGCGAAGCCGCGGTCGAAGCCCTCGACCAGGCGCTGACTTCGTCGAAGCGGATCCTCGCCGAACTGGTCGAGGACGCGCCTAGTCTCCGCCGCGGCGATCCCTAGCGGGTCGCTCCGCCCCCGCGGCAGATCTCCACGATCCGCTCGGCGAGGTCGTCGATGTCGATGCCCTTCTCGATGAACGCGCTCGCCCCGGCGGCGAGCGCGCGTTCGCGAACGCTGGCCGCTGTCACGCCGGTAAGCATGACCACGCGCGTCGCGGGCGACACCTCTCGCACCCGCGGGAGCGCCTCCAGTCCGTCCATCTCCGGCATCGCGATGTCCAGCAACAGGACATCGGGCTGGTGCTTCTCTGCGAGCGCGATCGCCTGGCGGCCGTCGCTCGCCTCGCCGACGACCTCGATCTCCGACGCGAGGCCGAGGACGATCGCGACTACCCGCCGGAAGCCGTCTTGGTCGTCGCAGACCGCGACCGTGCAGCGACCGTTCGCGGCACCCGCCGTCACGCGGCCTCGTGGCGGGGAAGCTCGACCCAGAAGGTCGTGCCGGCGCCGCTGGATTCGACCCCGATCCGGCCATCCATCCGGTGGACGAGCTCGCGACAGATGTACAGGCCGAGACCCGTGCCGCGCAGGCCGGCGTCGAGGTGCGTCTCGCGTCGGTAGAACTTCTCGAAGATTCGCTGCTGCTCGTCGCGCGGTATGCCCTCGCCGCAGTCGGAGACCTCGAAGCGGACCGCGCGCTGTAAATCGC
>Ga0209810_1000630_pt1 | contig 70777 bp, 53 predicted proteins | sample Coa_R1_7_FD_187159 | JGI IMG/M metagenome (GOLD analysis project Ga0209810, IMG submission 187159) | Surface soil microbial communities from Centralia Pennsylvania, which are recovering from an underground coalmine fire - Coalmine... | ecosystem: Environmental > Terrestrial > Soil > Unclassified...
TCTGCTTGAGGTTGGAGGTGCAGCTAATGGCGCGGGCCTTCTCGCGGGCCTGGGCGAAAACGGGGAAGAGAATGGCGGCCAGGATGGCGATAATGGCGATGACCACGAGCAATTCGATCAGAGTGAACGCAGATCTAGGCGTTGTTGGACGGCTGATCATCTGAGTCTCCTTTCTGACGTTACACGGCGTTGTGCAAATCCGGCTCTTGAGAACGCCAATCCTTCTGACAGGCCAGCTTAGCACAAGACTAACACAGTTAGGTTGCATTGTCAAGAGGTAGCGCCCTGATAGTCCGCCTGGACGCGCTTGATTCGAGGCAATAGGGAAAAAGCGCTGTGCGATGGCCTGATGATCTTGAGCCGCTATAGGTCGGAATAAATGCGCAGGAGGCGCGCTTGCGGCAGGCGAATTAACAGAACAGTATAGAGGCAGCAGAAAGCAACACTACGGCGCGCTGTCCGCCCGCCGCCTGGCGCAAGGAGGAGCCCGATGCCCGAAATCAATCCCCAAGAGCCGCTCTCCAGCGAGAGCCGCCTGATCACGGCGGTGCATGAGATTACCCGTGAGCTCTCCTCCACCCTAGATCTAGATGAGGGATTGCGGCGTACGCTGGAGGTCGCCATGCAGGCGGTAGACGCGACAGGCGGAGCGATCTGGCTGCACGATCCCAAAAATCGTCAGCTTGTCTGCCGTCATGCAGTGGGGGGAAAAGCGGAAGCGCTACGCAACTTTGTCATGGCGGATAACAAGGGCAACGCCGGACAGGTCTACCAAACGGGCCAGCCGGAGCTCGTCAACGATGCCGCATCGGATCCCCACCATGCGCGCGACATAGATGAGTGGCTGAAATATCAAACGCGCAACCTGGTCACCTCGCCCATCCGCTACGCCGGCGGCCAGATTATCGGGGTTATTCAACTGATCAACAAACGCTCCGGCGATTTTATACCCGAAGACTTGCTGGTGCTCAATATTGTCGGCAGCGTGGCGGCAATGAGCATCCAAAAGATGGACCTGGCTCAGGAGGCTAAGAAGGTCGCCGCGCTTCACTACGTCGGCCACTTTGCCCACGACATCAAGAACGATGCGATGGCTGTCGTCGGCGGCGTACCCACTCTGGAGCTTCTGCTGGAGGATCTGCGCCAGCGCTGCAATGCCCCCGCCAACGCGAGTTTGATTGCCAATATCCAGGACATCGTCCACGATATGGATATCTATGGCCATAAGATTCGCCGCACGACCGAGTTTCTTGCCGACTCCATCAAGGGCCGGCCCATCAAGCTAGAGATTGCCCCCAACGATCTAACTCAAGTCGCCGACGGCATCTTGAAGAAGTTTATCAGCGCCGCCGGCAGGGCTGAGGTCCGGTTGGAGGGCCAGTTTGACGGCCCGGTGATTTGTCCCTTCGATAGCCTCCTGATTGAGAGCGCGATCTATAACCTGATCAACAATGCGCTGCCGGAGACGCCGCGCGGGGGGACGGTGCGGGTGCGCGTCTGGCAAGCCGACGGCGAAGCGGTCGTGGAGGTAGCCGATACGGGGCGGGGCATGCCGCCCTATATCCTACAAAGCATCCTTTCCGGGGAAGCTATCAGCACCAAGCCGGGCGGCACGGGATTGGGGACGGCCATCGTCAAGCGCGTGGCGGAACTCCATCACGGGCGCTTCGAAGGCGAGAGCACAGAGGGCGTAGGAACAACGTTCCGCATTCGATTGCCCCTCCAGCAGCCCGGCGAGACGCCAACGCCGGGGTAGGAGCGCTGCGATCCGGTCGGGAAAGAGGCATGGTGTTGCCCTGTTTTCTAGCCGGCAGCGGATTCGACACTCCTTCTAGGCTGAGCTTGTCGCCAACGGTGGATGCGTGCTATAATAGTCGGCACATTCTGGCGCATGGCTGTTAGTGAAGGAGAACGGGTGTGATTATTATTCTGGAGCCGAGCGCAACGGAGGCGCAGCAGGAGGAGTTGCTGGCCGACCTAAAGGCGCGAGGCTACGGCATACATCTGTCGGTGGGCGTGGAGCGCACCATTGTCGGCGTGATCGGCACGCCGGAGCGGGACAAAGAGGGGCTGGTCGAGCATTTTGAGGCGCTGCCTTATGTCGAGCGCGTCGTGCCCATCCTCAAGCCCTACAAGATCGTCGGCAAGCCCTTTAAACCGGAAGGAACGGTTATCCACGTGCGGGGCGTGCAGATCGGCGGCGGCAAGCTGTGTGTGATGGCCGGGCCGTGCACGGTAGAGTCGCCGGAGATGTTGTTCGAGACGGCCAGGTTCGTCAGGGCGCAGGGCGCGCACGTCCTGCGCGGCGGCGCGTTCAAGCCCAGCACCTCGCCCTACTCGTTCCATGGCATGGGCGAGGCGGGCCTCAAGCTTCTGGCCGAGGCACGGGAGATGACGGGGCTGCCCATCATCACGGAGGTGATGGATACGCGCGACGTGGAGCTGGTCGGCAAATACACCGACATCTTCCAGATCGGTACGCGCAACATGACCAACTTCTCGCTGCTTCGGGAGGTAGGTACCGCGCGCAAGCCCGTCATGCTCAAGCGCGGCTGGGCCAGCACCATCGAGGAGTGGCTGCAAGCGGCGGAGTATATCGCCAGCCAGGGCAACTACGAGATTATCCTCTGCGAGCGGGGCATCCGCACCTTTGAGACCTACACGCGCAACACCTTCGACATCAACGCGATCCCGGCCATCAAGGAACTGTCGCACCTGCCCATCTTCGCCGACCCCTCCCATGCGACCGGCAAGCGCAGCCTGGTCAACGCGGTGAGCCGGGGCGCGGTGGCCACGGGCGCGGACGGCCTGATCATCGAGACGCATCCCAACCCGGAAAAGGCGGTCAAGGACGGGCCGCAATCGCTGACGTTCGCGCAATTCGGCCAGTTGATGCAAGAGATCAAGCCCATCGCGCAGGCTGTTGGAAAGACGCTGTGACCGCTGCCCCTTCCGAGCCGCCCTCGCCCCCATGCTGGCCTCCCTTTGAGTGCGTGGCCATCATTGGCGTCGGGCTGATGGGCGGCTCGCTGGGCCTGGCGCTGCGGGCGCGTGGGCTGGCGCGGCGCGTCGTCGGCGTGGATCGGCACGCGGACACATTGGTCGTGGCGGAAGCGCGGGGTGCCATTGATGCGGGCGAAACGGATCTGGCGGCTGCGGTGCGCGCCGCCGATTGCGTTGCCGTGGCTGCGCCCGTCGGGGCGATACCGGCGCTGCTGGAGGCGCTGTCCCCCCACGTGCGCCCGGAGGCGCTGATCACCGATCTGGGCAGCACGAAGGCGCGTATCGCGGAGACGGGCACTCGGCTGTTCGGACCGCGCTTTGTCGGCGGGCACCCGATGGCCGGTTCTGAGTCGAGCGGAATCCAGGCGGCACAGCCCCATCTCTTCGTCGGGGCGGCCTGGGCCATCGTGCGCCCGGAGCCGTTCGCGCTGGAGGCAGACCCGCCCGCGGCACGCCTGGCGGCGCTGATCGCCGCGCTCGGCGCGCGCCCGATTCCGCTGGACGCCGTGCAACATGATCGCCTCGTCGCCCTGATCAGCCACCTCCCGCACGTTCTGTCCTTCGCCTTTGCGCGCACGGTTGAGGCGGACGCAGCGGCGGAGCAGGCGCTGGAGTTGGCGGGCGGCAGCTATCGTGACCTGATCCGCGTTGCCGGCGCCGATCCTGCCCTCTGGCGCGATATCTTCCTGGAGAACCGCGCCGCCCTGCTCGACGCCCTCGCCGCCTTCGAGACCCACCTTCACGCTCTCAAGCAGGCCATCCGCTCCGCCGAACCTGATACCCTGCTCACTGCGCTAACCAATTCCGGAAACTCAGATACAATCCGGCCCGAAAAGGGCAGGCTTAGAACCCTGGAACCCTAGCAGCCTGGCACCCTGGAGGCGGAAACTCGGATATTGTCCGACCCGAAAGGAGCGGAGGCGCAACGTTGCGCCGCAGCAAAGGGAGGGAAAACGCCATGACGACCTTGATCGTTCCGGCCCACTATTATCAACAGTTCGACGCCGATTTTAACCGGGATGTGCTGGCGGAGGGCTATGGCGGCTGGAAGCAGGCGGAGATTGAGCTTTCCCGGAAACATACTGCCGTCGTGGTGATGCACGCCTGGGACACGGGGACGCGGGAAATCTATCCGGGCTGGCATCGCGCCGTCGAATACTTTCCCCGCGCGGATCATATCCTGAAAACGGTTTTCCCCCGGCTGCTGGGAGCGGTGCGCGCCTCCGAGCTGAAGCTGTTCCATGTGGTGAGCGGCGGCAACTCCTATAAGGAGTATCCGGGTTACAAGCGGGCGGTCGCGCTAGCCGGCCCGGAGCCGGAGCCGCCGGAACAGATACCAGCCGACCCGACCCTGGAGCGCCTGCGCCACTTCCGAGCCGAGCATGTCTTCGTCGGGACGCACAACGAGGCGGACGTCCGACGCGGCTTTGAGAATCTAGATTTCCCGCCGGAGGCCCGGCCGCAGGGAGACGAGGGCATTGCCGAGAACGGCCACCAGCTCTTTGCGCTCTGCAAAGAGGCCGGCGTAAACCATCTGATCTACGCCGGCTTTGCTATCAACTGGTGCCTGCTGCTGTCGCCGGGAGGCATGGCGGATATGCAGCGGCGGGGCCTAATGTGCTCCGCCTTCCGCCAGGCCGTGACCGCCGTGGAGAACAAAGAGACGGCCCGCCAGGAGCTTTGCAAGGAGATCGGCCTCTGGCGCGTGGCGCTGGCGTTCGGCTTCGTCTTCGACGCGGATGCGTTTATCGCGGCATTGAAGACCTCACCCCAGCCTGCGTAGGGAGAGGGGAGAGACCTCACCCCCTTCCCCTCTCCTTCACAAGGAGAGGGGAGAGCAGAAGCTGGGGGGTGCCTCTGCCTGCGTAGGCAGATCATTCCCGCCCACGCAGGTGGGCGAAGGGCCTGGCTAGGCGGAGGCGCGAGCGAGCGCAGCGCCGACCCTTGCAGCGCCCCACAGCGGCAGGGTTTAGCCTGCCGGGCCGGGGGGTTAGGTAAACGGAGAAGTCAGGCGCAGCTGGCTCCGTCATCCACGCGCACGATGTAGGGCAGGCCGCCCTCGCGCCGCATGGCTTCCGCAACGGCCTCTTCACAGCCAGGCGCATAGGCGAACAGACAGCCCCCGCCGCCCGACCCGTTGACCTTGCCGCCCTGCGCCCCCACCGCCATGGCCGCCGAAAGCATCCGCTCGATCTTGTCGGTGGAGAGATCCAGGCCGTCGCGCAACTGGGCATGGTGTTCGGTGAGCAGGCGGCCTAACGAGCGCGTATCGCCGGCCAGCAGCGCGGCGCGCGCCTGTCGGGTCAGATCCCGGTTGACCAGGTTGGCGCGGAGACGCCGCGCGGGATTGGGGGGCAGATGCGGCAGGTGCTCGTCGGCCTCCGCCAGAGGCGTTGCCGCCAGGTCGAACGAAGGCAGCCGCTCGCGCAGCAGCGTCATACCCTCCGTCACCTCGCGGCGGCAGCGCGCCAGCGTCTCAATCGTTGCTTTGGGCTGGAGCGAGTGGCCCAGGACGATGCCGGTCAGCGGCAGCGACCAGCGCTCGGCGGCAAAGGGCGGGCGCGTATCAATCCAGAGCACGCCGCCGAGGGCCGCGCAGTAGTGATCCATCATGCCGCCCGGTTCGCCGAACTCGGCCACCTCGGTCTGATACCCCCAGCGGGCCAGGTCTTCGGGCGTGAAGGCGCGGCGCGGCGTGCCGGTCTCCAGCAAAAAGCGCAGCCACATGATCACCATCGCTGAGGAACTGCTCACGCCCGCGTTGATGGGAATCTCGCCGCGCATGACAATGTGATAGCCCTGCGGCCAGGTCAACCCTTCGCGGCGCAGGACATTGACGGCGGAGCGCAGATAGTCGCGCTTATGGGCATACGTCTGCTCTGTGTTGGGGTCTATCTCGACGCGCTCCTGAATGTCGGGCATCTCCACCACAAAGCGCCGGTCGGGGTGGGGGGTCGCCTCCACGCCGATGCGCAGGTTGATCGCCGCGGCGATGACCGGCAGGCCGAGGTAGTCCTGGTGTTCACCGAACAGGCAGATGCGGCCCGGCGCGCTGACTCGTAGGGTATCTATGGCCGTGTCTCCTTGATTTAGAATGGGTGGGGGACGCCTGGGCGTGCGTCTGCGGTATTATTACACGCAGGGGCCTGCGCTTCCCTGCATGACCAGAAGCCTGCCGTTTTAGGTAGCGGGCGAATGAATTCGCGGCAACCAAGGCACAAAACCCGCCTGCGCGGGTTCGTTTCTCCCCTCTCCCGGCGCTGCGGGAGAGGGGCCGGGGATGAGGGCAGTCGCCGTAGGGCGACTTTGTGCCTTGGTTGCTTCGGCTTTAGCCGCCCGGAAAGAAAACGCCATCGAAAGGAGATCGTATGCCGCTACCTGCCCCGTATCGCATTCGCGTCTATCGCCCGGAGGATCTGCCCCGCCTGCAGGACATCACCGCCGACACCTTCGGCCCGGTCTCCATTGACAACAACATGGAGCGGCGTTTCGGGCCGTTCGGGCAGGGCGATTGGAGGACACGCAAGCGCGCCGCCATCGCCGAGGACTGCCGCTTACAGCCGGATGGCGTGTTCGTCGTCGAGGACGAGAGCGGAACCGTGGTCGGCTATGTGACGACACGCCTCAGCCCGACGAGCGGCATCGGATGGATCCCCAACCTGGCAGTAGATCCGGCCCACCAGGGCAAGGGCCTCGGGCGTGCCCTGTTGGAGCACGCGCTGGAGTTCTTCCGCGCGCGCGGCATGGAGATCGCCAGAATCGAGACGCTGGAGCAGAACCCTATCGGCCAGTCCCTCTATCCCAGCCTGGGCTTCGCGGAGGTCGCTCGCCAGATCCACTATGCCATGCGCCTGAATAGGGATGCAGACAGCGGTGGCGAAACGGAGGGCTGTCTAAATTCATCCCCGAATCCTGAACAAAAAGAAGTCTTTTAGAAATCCTTTCGGTGCGCCAGAACGCTAAGAAACTCACCTTAATTGAGCCAGAAGCTGATCACCTCGGGGGCATGGGGAGGGTCTGGCTGGGTCAGGTACTCCCCGTGGGCCACGATTCCGGGCCTGCCGCCCACCAGAGTCTCCTGCCAGTAGTGGCCCTGAGCAAACACGGTCATGCCATAGGCAATCGTAGTCTGTTTGATTCGCTCCGGCATGGCGTACTTGACCCAGGCCTGGTAGGGCGTCAACAGGTTGATGTCCCGGCCATCCATATCCTCGGGAACCGGCACGCCGGGCGCCTCGCTATAGCCCGGCCAGACCTGTCCCGACACCAGGGCCGTTGCCGCCCGGTGCGAGGGACTGACCAGGAGTTGCGCTCCCTTCTGCTGCAGGGTCTGGTAGGTCTGAGGATACCAGCTATCGGCACAGATGGCCACCCCGAGCTTGCCTTTGGGCGTGGAAAAGACGGGCAAGTCCTCAAGCGCGCCTCCGGCGATGCCCAGAAACTCGGCTTCTTCCTGAATGGGATAGACCTTTTTCACCAGTTCTGGATAGAGTTGTCCATTGGGCTGGAAGACGGCACAGACGTTGGAGATAGGGCCGGCGACGTCGCATACGAACTGGTCGCCTTGAATAGAGGGCGCCGGCAAAAAGAGCGAGCCAGCTACCAGGGTGACTTCGTAGCGCTGCGCCAGCCGGGAGAAGACCTGCTGGTAAATCTGGGCCGCTAGAGGCGCTTTGAACTCCATGAGCTTGCTGCGGACCAGCCCGGCAAGCTGGCGCTGTTGCTCTGGCGGTAGGCGGGCAGGATCGGCCGGGAGCGGCATCCCGTGAGCCTGGACGATCCGGTAGGCGGCCTCCCAGAAGGGTTGGGGCGCATAGACCTCCCGTCCCTCCTGGGCTGTTAGCAGATACGTACCGGTCAGTTCGGGAAAAAGGACAATGGTTTCGGGCCCAATCCAGCCTTTCTGCCTGGCCAGGGCCAGATGGGTCTCTAGTTTCTGAGAGAGGGTCTCCGCAGAACGGTAGTCTTGCAGAGTCAGATACGGCTGGATGCCAAGCAGATTGCCTTGGCCAGAATTGCTGCCATATTCGTGGGTGGTTTGGGGGCTTGTGTCCATCATCGTGTCATCCAGGGAGAAGCGTTAAAGAGCAGCCGGGCCTTTTTTCAAGGTCGCAGGGACCGCTCTCAACACGAAGTTTCGGGTCGTCCCCAGCAGGAAGCTGGCGATTTTTTCAAGGTCGCAGGGACCGCTCTCAACCCCTATACATCGCTTAACCTCATTAAAAGCCCGCGTGCGTAACAGGAGAGGCCCGGCCCTTGAGGGCCGGACTTTTCAAACGCCTTGCGGCGCTATCGGAACCAACTTCATCCGGCGGTTCTCCCAGGTGCAGATCTGGGTGAGGCCGTTCTCCAGGGCTAGACGCACCGCCATCGGGTAGGCGTGGCCCAACTGGTCGGGATGATGCGCGTCGGAACCAAAAGAGACCCGTTTGCCGCCGCGTGCGGCATAGAGGGCGACCGTCTCCGCGCAGGGATAGGTCATTCCGAGGCCCTGATGCAGTCCCGCCGTGTTGATCTCCAGCGGCATCTGCCGCTCGATCAGGCCGTCGAAAATTGCCTCCAGCTCGCTTTGATACTCCCGGGGATCGTAGGGACCCCAGGCGGCAACGCCGCGCCGGTTGGCATATTCCAGGTGGCCCAGGATGTCGAAGAGGCCGCTGACCACCGAGTCCCGCACCGCCTGGAAATAGTCGGAGTAAGCCTGGCGCGCGGTGCGCGTCCGGTTGTACTCCGAGGTCATGATCATGATGCGGCTAACATAATGCACGCTGCCGATGACAAAATCGAACGAATGCGAATCGAGATAGTTGGCGATCTTGTCCTCGAACCAGTGCTGGTAATCGATCTCGACGCCGGCGCCGATCTTTAATCGGTCGCCCCACTGATGGCGGGCCATCTCGATCTCCTGCATGTAGGCGTCGTAATCGAAGTAATCCACCGCCGGATCGCCGGGATCGAAGTCCTTATGCTCGGAGAAGCCGATCTCGTCTAAACCAATAGCGACGGCCCGCGCGCACTGATCAGCGATGGAAGCCTTACCGTCGTGGGAACGGAAGGAATGCACCTGGCAGTCTACTGCGTAGAATCCATTAATCATAGGCGCTTCATCATGGGCACGGCCCAGATCAATACTCGCCGAAATTGCTCAGGTTGGGGCCGTCCGTGTCTGCCCCGACGATGCGCCACTCGTGGCCCTGGAACAATCCCCAGAGGCGGGGCACCTCTACGCGGCGCAGTTGCAGGGTTACATGCGATTTCGGATAGGCTTCGGCGAGCATATCGGCCGTCTGCTGATAGACGACCAGGTCGAACTCCACCGTGGCCTCATCGCCGTGCGGGTGGAAGGCAACGTTGGAGTACTCGGCGCGCAGTTTGCCTGTGCTGCGGAAGCCGCGTATGAGCATCAGGCGCAGTTGATCCGGATTCACCCCGGCAATGTGAGCTTCGCCGGTGGGCGCGATATGTGCCATAATGGTGTTCACGTCTTTGCGGGCGACGGCCGCTTTCATTTCGTCGAGCATCTGGACGGTCTGAGTCTGGGTCAGCGTCTCCGGGCCGGGCTGGGAGACGAAATAGGCCATGACGAGAAAACCGGCCAGCGCCACGCAAATCGCCAACACGATCCACGATTTTTTTGCCAATGTCAGATACCTCCTGAGTAGGTAACCGGACCTCCGCTGAGTCGCTCTTGCATAGGATAGGGCTTCTTCCCGTCGCGTGCGCAGAGGCCGGAGTGGGTTACCCGCTATATATACGTTGAAAACGGAGGCGAGAGCAGCCTGGCCTGCAATCAGGAACCGGAGAAGCCGCGCGCTCCAGGCGATAAGGGCTGCGTTGCGCTGACAGGCATCTATCCTAACCGGACGCGCCTGATAGGAGTAACGCAATTGTACACTGCTGTTGACGTATCGTCAAGGCCAAAGGTAAGGATATGCCGGACGGCAATTTTGTTGAACCCGGCGCCCGTACCGCGCAACTAAACAGATGGCACGGTCAGCGCCGAAAGTGGGCGGGACAGGACTCTGCTGCGAAAGGGCGAGCGCAAATAGACAATGGCCGCGCGTAACGAACGAGATCTGGTGCGACGCATCCAGGCGGGCGACCGCCAGGCGTTCGAAGAGTTGCTGGACGCCTACGAAACCCGCGTCTATCGGCTGGCCCTGCGCTTTACCGGGAACGTTCTCGATGCTGAAGATCTCACCCAGGACGTTTTCCTGGCCGTCTATAAAGGGCTGGCAAACTTTCGCGGGGACTCTGCGCTCGGCACCTGGATCTACCGCATCGCCATGAACCACTGCCTGGAGTACCGGCGCAAGCGCCGCCTGGACTGTGTTCCTTACGACGCGCAATTGACGCTGGCCAGCGGCGACTGGCGGGAAGACCCCGTGCAATCCGCCGACCGACAGGAACTGTCGTCGCGTGTGGAGCAGGCCATTAACTGCCTGTCGCCGCTGCATCGGGACGTGGTGGTGCTGCACGAATTGCAGGGAATGACCTATCAGGAGGTCGCTGCCACGCTGAATGTGCCGGTCGGCACGGTGAAGTCCCGGCTATCGAATGCGTTTCGCCGCCTGCGCGATCTCTTGGGCGGTTATGCGATGGAAGGAATTACGTCATGAACCATCCCGGCAACAACTCCAACGGAACGGACCGCAGCGAGCGTGGCCCGCAGAGCAGCTTCTGGGCGCGGCAAGGGCCGTCTCAGGAGGCGCATCTGCGCGCCGACCTGAAAGCCTATCTGGATGGCGAGCTGCCGGCCCTGCGCCGATGGGTGGTGCGCAGGCATCTGGTGCGCTGCTCGGAGTGCCGAGAGGAGGTGACGTGGTTGAAGCGTCTAGGGGATGAGACGCGGGAGCTGGATAAGGCCGTGCCGCGCCCGGAACTGCGCGCGCGCATTCTGGCCAGCCTGCCGGATTTGCCGCCTGCCCATATGGCGGGCACGTCGGAGCCGTTGACGCTGCGTTCCGCGCGCGGGGGCCGGTATCGCCTGGCCCTGGGCAGCGCGGTGGCGGCGCTGGCAGTTGTCGGGGCCTTCGCCCTCGCGCACAACGGCCTGCGGCTGTCCCGACAGGCGCCCTCAGAAGCGGCCACGCATCCGGTGTTGCTGGCCCAGGGGGAACCCGGATCTGGAGCGCCCTCACGAGGGACACCCCAACCTGGGCGTTTCGTCCCTGGCCCCCCTTTCCCCGCCCGTATAGCTGACGCACCGTCGCATTCGGTGACAGGTCGGCCCGGCAGGAACCCGGAGAACCGGCCGGTGCGCGACCCCTTCCAACCCGGTAGCGCGGTTGACTCCACTCCGACGCCGCATGTCTCCCATCCTGGCAGCGCGCCATCCGGAAGCTCGGATGGCACGTACGCGGCTGCCGAGAATCTTTTCCAGCGCCGATGGGCCGAGGAGCAGGCGCGACAGCCATATCAGAATCCAATGCCTGGTGGCAACGGCGAGAAAGCGCCGCAGAAGCTTGCCCACGCCCAGGCTGCCCCGCCGATTCGCCTGGCTCTGGCGGTGGAGGATGTAGCGGCGGCGCGCGACAGCATTCAATCCCTCGCTCGACAGATGAACGGCAGCGCGGCGTTGAACCCACCGGCCAGCATCAGCGCCTGGCAGAGGGGCGCACCGCAGCCAACGGCAGATAAGAATACGCTGGCGCTGCGCGTCCCCGCAGACCGAGCCGCCGCACTGCTGCAACAACTGAGTAAAATGGGAGCCTTGAAGGCCGTCCGGCCTGAGCCAAACGGTAAAAATGGCGTTGTCTCCGCGAGTAAGCACGTCATGGCCGTGCCGGAGGCGGATCGCAGCAAGCAGCCGGAGGAGATGTATCGGCTCCTCTTACGCGGCTATTCCGTTGCCCAGCCTGGAGCGCCGTCTGCCGGAAACCCAAGATCGCCGGCCTTCGTCACCGTGACCGTTCAGCTACAACCGCGTAAGCGCCCTGCGCCTGAGCCAGGCCGATAAGGGCTGGGAACGTTCTGTGCCCGGCCCTAAAGGACCGGGCTGTGGATGGCAAGCCCCCTGAAGGGGGCTAACCTTTACTTTGTGTTCGTCTTCCTCCTCCGATCCCCAGCACAGCAAAAATGTAACCATTGACAGCGGCCATCACGTATGTTACGATAGAACCGCGATTCCCTTTGCGCCGCGCCTTCTCCACGCTTCTGCCTGCGTGCGTTCCTGCCGCCGGCAGGCGGGCCGATGCTGCAACGGCGCTCCTGAAGTGAAAAGAGCGCTCACCCCCGGCCCCTCTCCTTCGCAAGGAGAGGGGAGAGGCGTTTTCATGCTCGGTGGTGCGCCCCGCGCATGAAAGGTTGTTCTGTAGATAAGAGGCTTGCACGTGCCCGTTCAGTTTTCGTATTGGCCCGCCCTGCTCTTGCTGCCGGCCCTGCTGTCCTTCTTCTGGTGGCAGCATCGGCACAGCGTCACCGATATGTCTGCCCGGCGAAAGCGCCTGGCCCTGCTGCTGCGCTGCCTGCTCGCCACCCTTCTGGTCCTCATCCTGGCCGGAACCCGACTCGTCAAGAAAGGCGAATCTCTGGCCGTCCTTTTCCTGGTGGACGCCTCCAAAAGCGTCCGCGAGGATCAGAAGGCCGCGGTAGCCCACTACCTTCAGGAGGCCGGCAAAGGGATGCGCACGGTGGACAAGGTTGGCGTCATTACTTTCGCCCAGGACCCGCACACGCAATCCTCTCCCGGCCAGCCCCTCGACCCCAACCACCTCCACGATCCCGGCGCGGCCACCGCCACCAACATCGCCCAGGCGCTCCGGCAGGCCAAAAACGAGCTGGATACCACCGCCAAAGACAGCGGCAAGCGCATCGTCCTGCTCTCGGACGGCAACGAGAACGTCGGACGGGCGCTCTCGGAGCTGCCGGAATTGACGGCGGACCATATCGTGCTGGATACGGTCACGCTGCCGGTCACCTTAAAGCAGGAGGCCCTGATCGAAAAGCTGGTGCTGCCGCCGCGCGTCAAGATTGGCGAGCCGTTCCCGGTGCGCGTCGTGGTCAGCAGCCTGATTCCGCAGACGGCGACGGTGACGCTGGCGCGCGAGGGCAGGCCGGTCGGGACGAGCAAGCGCGTGGAGCTGCACGCCGGCAAGAGCGTGGCGGTTTTTGAGCAGAGCGTGGACAAGCCCGGCTTTTATCGCTATAGCGCCACGCTGGAGGCGCCGCAGGATACCATCGCCGAGAACAACCGGGGCGAAGGGTTCGTCTGGGTCAAGGGCAAGCCGACCGTGCTCTACGTGGCCGACAGCCCCGCGCTGACCGGCTTTTTGCGCAAGTCGCTCAAAGAGCAGAACATTGAGGTGGAGTACGTGCCGCCCGGAGCGCTGCCGACCTCAGCGGCGGCGCTCCAGCGGTTTGACAGCGTGTTTGTCAGCAACGTGCGCGCCGACAACCTCTCCCTGGGCCAGATGACGGCCCTGCAGGTGGCCTGTCGGGATTTTGGGGTCGGCTTGGGCATGGTCGGCGGCGAGGACAGCTTCGGGGCGGGCGGCTGGCGCGGCACGCCTATCGAAGAGACGCTGCCCGTCACCATGGATGTCAAGAAACAGAAGCGCCTGCCCTCCGTCGCTGTCGCTATGGTCATCGAAGACCTGGAGATCCCTACGACGGTCAATATGTCCATCGAGGCGGCCAAGGCAACGATGGACCTGCTGGAGCCGATTGACCAGGTTGGCGTGCTCGACTGCAACGGTCCCTTCAGCTTTACCGGCTCCAACACCTCCGCGCCCAGCGGCACCTGGCGCATCCCGATGCAGCACGTCACCGACCGGGAAGCGCTCAAGGCCCAGATGCAGAAGCTACAGGACATGGGAGACCCGCCCAGCTACGACCCCTATCTGCTGGAGGCGGCGCGCGTCCTCAATACCACGGATGCCAAGGTCAAGCATATCATCTTCCTGGGCGACGGCGACGCCGTCTATGAAGGCAATCAGAACCAGCTAGCGAACAACATCCAAAAGATCCGCACTCAGGGCATTACCATCTCGACGATCACCACGGGCGCGATGTCCCAGCACGACCGGCAGTTCATGGCGCTGATCGCCTATCTGGGCGGCGGGCATAACTATATTGCCGACCGACCGGAGGAGCTGCCCCGCCTGCTCCTCAAAGACCAGATGACCATCAGCCAGCCGCCCATCATCGAGGAGCCGTTCCAGCCGCGTCCGGTGGCCGGCGATGAGATTCTAAAGGGCATAGACTGGGGTTCCACGCCGCCGCTGCTGGGTTACAACGTCGGCAACGCCAAGGCCAACGCGGAAATTGCCTTGATCACCCACCGCAACGATCCCCTCTTTGCCGCGTGGCGCTACGGCCTGGGCCGCTCTGTCGCCTTCCTCTCCGACGACCGCGCCAAGTGGGCCGCGCAGTGGCTCGGCTGGCCCGGCTACGCCAAGTTCTGGGCGCAGGCCGTGCGCTGGACGCTGCGCCCCTTCGCTCCCAGCGACTACGCCACTCAGGTCACTCTGGAGGGCAATCGCGGCCACGTCGTCGTGGACGCCATTGACGAGCAAGGCCACTACGTCAACAAGCTCCCGCTCAGGGCGCTGATCGCCGGGCCACAGACGGGCGGACTCAAGGGCAGCCCGGCTCAGGAGGAGCCGCTGCGCCAGACCGCGCCGGGCCACTATGAGGGCTGGTTCGATGCCCCCCAGATCGGCACCTACCTGGTCAACGTCCTGCAAAAGCGCCCGAACGGCCCCGAGGCCTCCACCGTGGTGGGCCTCTCCACCGCCTACTCGCCGGAATACAAGGACACGCAAGCGAACCGCTACCTGATGACCCAGTTGGCGCAGGCGGGCAGCGGCCGTGTGGACCCTCCCGCCAACGCCGCGTTCGGCGGCGAACGTCCGGCGGTATGGGCCGCCGCCGACCTGACGCCGCTGCTGTTACTGCTGGCGATGATCCTGCTGCCCATAGACATCGCCGTGCGCCGTCTGGCGCTGGATTGGCAGGACGCGCGCCGCGCCGTAGCGTGGGCCGTGGGCAGAAGTCGGCGCGTCGAGAAGCCCCGCGCGGCCACGCCGGAGCTGGCGCGTCTGCTGGACAGAAAAGAGGCGGTGGTCGCCGGGCGGGAGGGCGCCCTCCACGCCGCCGATGGAGATGGGGCGGCCCCGGTCACTCCTGCCAGCGCCGCCTCGCCGGTCACGCCTCCCGTTCGGCCCGCCGAAAGCAGCGCGCCCCGCAGCCCCATTCCCACGCCGCCCGCCGTGCCCACGTCCCGCACGCTGCGCCCAGAGGGGCTGGAAACTCCCGCCGCCGCGCCCGAATCCGCGCCTGCGCCCCCTGCCGAGCCGGAACCGGAGCCGCAAGAGGCCGGTTTCTCGCGCCTGATGGCCGCCAAGCGCCGCGCCCAGCAGCGCCAGCAGCAGGACCACGACCAAAGCTAAAGGAGCGATCATGCAAGCGCACAGCAATGACGAACACAACCTGACCCCGGACGCGCTCGCGCCGGAGCTTCTGACGGCAACGGCACGGCTGCCGTCCGGCGAGACGATGGTGATGCGTCCGCTGCGTTCGGACGATGCCGCGCGCTTTGGCGAATACCTCTGTGGCCTCTCGGAGCAGACGCGCGCGCGTTATGGCCCACACCCCTTCGACCAGGCCACGGCGGACGCCATCTGCGCGGCGCTTGACCCGACGGACATCCTGCGCATGGTGGCGACCGTTCCCCGCGACGGCGGCGAGCGTATCATTGCCTATATCCTGCTCAAGCTGGGGGTTCGCGAGTCGGATGGGCGGCGTTATGCGGCCCTGGGCCTGACGCTCGATCCGGCTACCGATGCTTCCCTGGCCCCGTCCGTGGCGGACGACTATCAGAACCGGGGCGTCGGCAGCGCGATGATGCGTCACCTGCTTCAGGTTGCCAGAAAGCTTGGCCGCAAGAGGATCGTGCTCTGGGATGGCGTACAGGCGACGAACGCGCGCGCCGTCCATTTCTACACGAAGTGGGGCTTCCGCAAGGTCGGGGAGTTTTACACGGGCATCAACAACTTCGACATGATCCTCGATTTAACCGCAGCCGACGACGCGCTCCCTAACAACGCATAGTTTTGAGGGAACGGTCCGCGTCCTGATTTGCGCTAGAAGGCAAAGGCGGCTACCACAGGTCCAGGCCCAGCAGCTTGCGGCCCAGCGGTGTCAGTTCGGCGGTAACTCCGTACTTCTGTTCTCGCTGACGCGGATCGCCCGGAAACGACCGGGGATGTCGGCGCTCACGCCAGCACGCGATCCGTTCCTGGCGATGGGCTTCGTCCTCGGAGGCAGGGTACATCGAGATATACTGCGCCAGGCGGGGACGCTGCGAGGTGTTCCGCCCGTTGCCGTGCGCCAGCATCCGGTTCCAGATCAACAAATCGCCCGCCTTGCCTGGAATGGGCGTGACTTTCATGCCGTCCGGCAGGCTGTTCAGATCGGGCACGCGCGGATTGCGGTCGGGCGGTTGGGCCTTGATCCACTCTTCCAGGTTCTTATGAAAACCCGGCACGCACTGAAAGCCGCCCTGATCGACCTCGGTATCGGTCAGGTAGAGCACGCCCTGCACGCCAAAGCGAGCCGGCAGCTTGGACGTATCCAGGTCCCAATGAATGAACCCTTTGTCCTCATGTTCGGGATGGTCTGGGTGATTGGGAGGCTTCATGCAGGCCCGATCCAGGGAGACCCAGAGCTTTTCCGTACCGAAGATGCCGGCGAAGGCGGCATGCACGCGCGGATACTGGCGCGTGTCCCATAATGCCTGATGCTGATATATCTCCACCATGCCGCCCGGACGGCGTTCGCCGCGATACCATGTTTCCGGATCGTTCGGGTCCATCTCCAGGAACTCCCAGACGGCAGCAATAACGGCATCCAGGTACTTTTGCGGTACGGCCTCATGCACCACCACATACCCGTTCTCTGCAAAGAATTCCAGGTCTTGTGAACTCAACACAGCCATCTCTATCTATCTCCGTTTGGTTATTGCAGCCGAAAAGGAGGTAGACACCCCCAATCGTGTGGATACATCTCAAAAGCGTGCGCTCCATGAGAAGCGTCAACACGGTTGGGAGGGATTACCGAAAAGGAATCCATGCGGGCTATTTTTCCTTAATCAGTGCGTCGCCGTATTATGCTGCTAACGGTGCCATAGAAAGCCGGTCGCTGGCTCGCCTCTTTTCATTGAGAGGGTTTATCGCTTGAGTCCCGCCTCGATCTCGTACCAGAGGGTCTTGTTGGCCGGGCCGATGGCGAACGTCAGCAGCCCGCCGGAAAGCTTCGAATCGACCGTGCCGATGCGCTTGCCCGTGCCGTCGAGCGCGTAGACGGTCGCATAGGTGACGACCGTGCGAATGGCGACGGTGGCCGGGACGCCCTCCACCAGCGTCGGGCCGGTGCCCCATCGGTCACCAACGGAGGTGCGGTCGGCGTTCCACTCCATGCCCGTGTTCTCCACGCTGTCCACCGCCGTCAGCAGCAGCGAATGGGACCGATCCACCGGCTGTCCATCCATCGCCGTCAGCGTCAGGGCCGCGAAGTTCCGAGGCGTCTCCCCCGCCTGCACCAGCCAGCCCGGCATCTGGACGCTGCGCCCGCCCAGAAACCCGACCACCAGCTTCGACGAAGGCGAGTCGGCGATAAAGAGCGGCTGATCGGCGGACGGCTGCCAATCAATCGGGCCGCGCCCGCTCGGCTTGTTGATAAAATCCTCCTCGTTGCGTGGCTTCGGCGTCGAATCCTGATCGGGCTTCTGGCCCGGCGCAAACGAGACGGAAAGCCGCTGGGTCAGCGACTCCAGGCGGCCAATGCCCGCCGAATCCCACTCCGCCGCCACATCCGGCCCGTTTTTGGCGAGCAGCTCGACGACGTTCTCCGGCGGCACGCGCAGGCGCAGTTCGCCGTTGGCCAGGGGCATATCGTCGCGCAGGAAGAGCATTGCGGCGGCAGGCAGAAAGGCCATCTTCGCCGGGTTGGTGTCCACCGAGAAGAAGCCCTTGATCTTGTCGCTGTTCCAGGCGTTGCGGTCGCTGTTGTAGTCGAACAGGTAGAGGCCGTCCCAATCCTGTAGGGCGGCGTAGGCGGCCAGCATCAGCACGCACTCGGCCTGGTAGTCGTTGGGCGCGGGGTGGTTGTATTCGCTCACCGTAAACGGCTTGCCGGCGATGCGATAGCGCGCCAGTTCCGGCAGCGTGCCGCCATTGGAGGCGCGCGTCATGGAGGTGTTGGGAATGCGCCAGTCCACCGGATCCCAGGGCTTGTGCGGGAAATTCGGGTGCTGCCAGTAGGCGTGCATATCGGTAAAGTCCATCTGCGACTCGCGCAGCGCGCCGCCCAACCCGCCGTAGCTGGCCTGCGACCCGGCCACGTTCGCGTGGGCTTTCAGGTCGTTTTTGATGTAGTCCCGCATCCCCGTCATATAGCGGCGTTCTGTCTCCACCAGGAAGGCGATCCAGTCCTGCCCGGCAGGGTTAGCGACGGGATGGCCGAGCGGCATGTTTCCGGCCTCCAGGCTGGCCCCCGACGGGAACTCCGTCTCTACGCCGGGCCGCAGCGAGGGGCCCGCCAGGTCCACCGTGCCGAGCGCGTCGCCCAGCACAAAGGTCAGCCGATTGTGGTCTTTGAGGGTCCGCGCCGCCGTAAACGCGCAGGTGAACTTCTGCCACTGCGGCCCGATGGTCAGGCGTCGGCTCAGGCCGACGTTGTGCCAATCCGCCTTATCCAGACTGGTATAGACCGAGATCGGACGCTCACGGTCGGCCCTGGCCCAGAAGGTGACGGTGTAAGGCTCGCCCTCGGTCAGGTCCAGCCCCGGCTGGTGGAACTGAATATGCCAGTTCTGCCCGCCCAACGTCGTGACGCGGATACGGATCACTTTGCCCGCCGCGCCCGGCGGCGCGGTTACGTTCTCCGGCAGCTCCATCTTTGCGCTGGCCGGGGCGGTATTCATTTCCAGAGTCCAATGCTCCGCGCCGCGTGAAAAGTCCGCATTTTGTAAAAGATTCGGGCCAAAAGGTTTATCTGCGGCGCTCCAAGCCCGCTTGAGGCTGTCGCTATCTTTGTACTTCTCCTTCAGCCAGGCGTTCCACTGCCGCGCCAGCTCTGCCTTCGGGAGGGGCGGCAGGTTGTCAATGCCGCCATCCCAGGCCGCGCCGAGCAGCGTGTTCTCGTTGTTGACTTCGACGACGGCAACGCACGGCTCATCCACGTAGCGCGTGCGCGTGTAGGGGTTGCGATGGGTCAGGAGGTCATGGGCGTACTGCTTTTGCAATGCGATCATGCGCGGCATGAAGTAGGTAACGACCTTGCCGTTGTCCGGCAATGTATCGGCTTCCGGAAAACCGTCGGCCTCGGTATAGCGGCGCGAGACGTGGAGGTTGATGTTCACGTAGATGCCGTGCTGTTTCAACTGGTAGATGAGGTAGTCCAGCCGGTCGAGCGAGTCGGCGCTGAGGTGCTGGGTATCCGGGAAGGCCGGGTCGAAGATGTTGGGTTTGGCCCAGGGCGCGTCCATGTGGTGCAGGCGCACCATGTTGACGCCGTACTTGTGCAGGCGCGCGGCGGCCTTCTCCGCGTCGGCCTTATCCGGAAAGGCGGCGCTCGCGACGATGTTGACTCCCAGGAACCGGACGCGGTTGCCCTTCTCGTCATAGAAATGGCCGTCTCTGGCGCGGATAAAGCCGTTGACGCCCGCCGGGGTGGGGTTGAGCGCGCTGACATCCGTAATGGTCTTGCTGGCGTCATCCCAGGGCAGGACGAAAGGGAATTTTGGCGCGTCCTGCGCGCGCGCGGTCGCAAGGATACCGCCCAGCAGCACAGCAGCGATTAGAAGAACTTTATATTTCATTATTGTGACAGTTAAGGTTCGCCTGGAGCGACCGTTTGGCTCACGGGCTTGTGTTTTTCTCACCAGCCAGCTTTGCGATGGCTGATAATAGCGCCTCCGAAAGCCAGTATCCATTCTGGCGTATCTGTTCGAGTATAGGAAGAACGTGCGGAAGCAATCCCGCTTGTTTGGCCTGTATCAAGACCCCGGCTGTACCGAGCATAGGAATACTCAATGCCTGATTTCACGTAGGAATATTCGCCGTTTGTCATGAAATTCCTGTGATAACGAATATTATTGAAGGCTCTCCGGTGAATCGTCGAGTCCGGATCGTGGAGGATATGCTATCTGGTAGACACCCCCAATCGTGTGGATACATCTCAAAAGCGTGCGCTCCATGAGAAGCGTCAACACGGTTGGGAGGGATTACCTGCTATCTAACTCAAGTTGCTACCTTGCCTCTTCGAGAAGGCAAACGGTGATGCAAAAGCCGGTTTCCAGAGCGATTCTCTCTCAAACGTGTTCCTAGGTAGCAACTTGGGTTATCTAGCGTCGTTAAGGAATCGCCATTTAATCCGAGAGTTACAGTCCGTTGGCACGACGGTCAGGTCCGCGGCGGACAAAGAAGCAGTCGGATCCGAACCGCCGTGCCTTCGCCGACCTTGCTCTCGATTGTCATCCGGCCCCCGTGGGCCTCGGTGATGCTCCGGCAAATCGCTAGACCCAGACCGGTGCCGCCCGTGCCGGCGGATCGAGCTGCATCGACCCGGTAGAACCGTTCGCCGAGGTGCGGCAGGTGCTCCGGCGCGATGCCTTCGCCGGTATCCGTCACCGTGACGGTGACGCTCATCGCCTCGACCATCGCGGACACCGTGACCGTCCCCTCGGGCGGCGTGTGCCGGACTGCGTTCTCCAGCAGGTTGGTAAACAGCCGGGTCAACTCCGAGCCGCTGCCCAGCACCATGAGCGCCGGGGCGATGGACTCCAGCCGGATGCAAGGCCGATCCGGCCGCGACACGGCCTCCGCGGCCTCCTCCAGCGCCTCGATCAGACACACCGGTCCCATGTCACGGGCCAACCTGCCGGCGTCGGCCCGGGCGAGGAAGAGCAACTCCTCCACGATCCGGCTCTGCCGACCGGCGGCGGTGTCGATCGCGGCGAGGAATTCGCGATAACGGTCCTCGGGCCAGGGGTGTTCGAGGGCCAGGCTGGTGTTGGCCTTGATGATCGACAGGGGCGTACGCAGCTCGTGGGAGGCGTCCGCGGTGAACCGGCGCTGGCGATCGAACGCCTCTTCGAGTCGCGCCAGCATCGCGTTGAAGGAGGACGACAGCTCGGAGAATTCATCGCGGCCCGCCACCGGCAGTCGTTCGGAAAGATCGCTCGCTCCCAGCCGCGCGGCCGTCCCGGCGATCTCTCGAACGGGGCGGAGCGCGCGGCCGGTCAGAAAGGCCCCGCCCAGGCCGGCGGCGAGCAGCCCGAGCGGCACGAGGGCCAGGAGCGTGGACGTCAGCGCGTCGATCTCCCGCAGAACGCCGTCGAGCGGATAGGCGAGCTGAACCACCTCATCGATCCTGCCCCGGCGCTCGATCGGCATCGAGAGTATCCGCATCGGCGTGCCGCCATCCCGGACGGTCGAATAGACCGTCCTGCCGGCGAGGGAGCGAGCGAACGCGTGTCGATCCCAGGGTTGGTCCCAGTGTTCCCGGCCCGCCCGGTCGCGAGGGAGGATCCGCGGCAGGAGAGGAGGCAGCGCGCGTGGTCTCGACCCGACGAGCGATCCTTCGGCAGCCGCGACCATCGGATCGAGCACTCTGGGCCGGACGGTGTTCCGCCCGGCGTAGGGAGGTCCGAGCGCATACAGGCGTCCGGCCTCGTGGGCCCGCTCGGCCAGGGTCCGGTCGACCGCCGCGAACCGGTCGGCCTGCACCTGATACCGCACCACGCCGCCTAAGGCCCCCAGGATGAGGGCCAGCACGGCCACGTTCCACAGCGTCATCCGCAGCCGGACCGTGCCCCATCGGCGGAGATGCCAGTTTGTGAGGAGCAAGTATACCAAGTAGCCAAGCATGGCACCGAGCGTATTGAGCAGGATGTCGTCTACGTCGAATATGCCTGTTCGCAATACGCGTTGCAGGGTTTCTATACACAGACTAAACGCAACCGCGATGCCGAGAACGCCCTTCCACGAAATCGGCCGGTAGAGCAAAGGCAACAGAAAGCCGAGTGGCATAAACAGGATGATATTCCCCAGTAGATTCTGTATGGCGTCGCTCCATATCGGGTATCCGCGTAGGTACGGCAATATCGTCTTAAACGGCACGTAGTTGCTATGCACGATTTTAAGCACGCCGGGAACGCCGCCCCCGCCGGGCGGCCCCATGCCGGACGGAACGTGGTGCGTGGACACCATAAACGCCAGCAAGACCACGAGATATACTACGAGGAATATGGCGGCAAGCAGAGTTTTAGTATTTGTATTCATATTTTATTGCGCAGGAGTTGTGCGCCAGAGTGCCGCACTATGCCGATCTCCTGGAGCGCCTGGAGGAACGCCGCGATGTCGATGACGCCGGTGGCGCCGGGCATTTCGCGGGGGCTGTCCTTCCTCTCGTCCCTGGGCCGCCCAGCGGGGGCGTCGTTCACGGCCGCCGAAATGCGCGAGCGTTGCCGCCATCAGCTGGGACACGTCCCTGAAGCGGCCGTTCTTGGTTGAGCCAAGCACGACAACGGCAACTGGATGGTTGGTGCCTGCGTTGACCACGATGACGAGATTGCCGCCAGCGAGACGGGTGTAGCCGGTTTTCGAAAGTAGCAGGCCGGGATATTTTGTGAAGTAAATGTCCGTATTGACAAATCTATGACGAGTACCTTCGAGCGACGTGATGCTTATCGCCGATTGCGTGGTAGCCGCGGCTATCTGAGGGTCTTTTTTGAGCAGTTCGCCTGCAAGCACGGCGACGTCATGCGCGGAGCCGTAGCTTCCTGCAACCGTTGCGCTTTTATCAAGGCCCGTAGCGTTCAATGCTTGGGTCTGCGCGAGGCCGGCTTGTTGAGCGGCCGTGGAGAGAAGCGAAGTGGTGTCGGTATTTTCCGCAGAGTCGGCTGCATCGGCGATAGCTTCCGCTCCCACGTTCGACGAAGCTGCAAGCGTGAGACGTGCAATGTCTTCAAAGTTAAAGGTCTCGCCGTCTCTAAAGCCGACGTCAGCCGCGTTGCCGTTCTGGGCGAGCGCGAACGGCGTCATGGTGACGACGCTGTTCGGCTGGAGCACGTTCGAAGCGGCGTAGACGGTGAGGAGCTTGGTAATCGAAGCGAGCGGCAATGGTGTGTACGCGTTTTGCGCATAGAGCGTTTGGCCGTTCGTGAGGTCATAGACGATAGCAGCGTTGCCGATAAGCGAAATGTTCGCGTAAGCGTTCGGAGCGGCAGGCGTTGTCGACTCGTTCTCCACCGTTGGCGGTTGGATGGCGTTGTTTACCGCCGCTGAAGCATTGAAAAGATTCGACAGGCTGAGCGAGGTATACGCCTGCGGGATGCAGAACGCGCCTGCGCCGATGATAATACAGTCGGCAAGCACGATCAAGGCAAGACGTCGGTGCCCGCGGCGCCTTCGATCACGTTGTATGCGGCGTTTGAGATCGGAGGTCGTCATCGTCTCCTTGTCTCCTTGAGCTTGGGCTGTTAGTCGGAAGGACCGCGATCATCCGGTCGGACGATCCTCGTCGGATTCGGGCGCCCGGAGCACGTACCCCTGCCCGTAGACCGAGTGGATCAGGCGGACGGCGTGGCCGTCGTCCACCTTCTGACGGAGCTGCCGGATGCGGACGGCGACCGTGTTCGAATAACTCTCGTCGTCGTTCCAGACCCGCTCCTGGACATACTCGCGCGAGAGCACCCGTCCCTCGTTGCGGGCGAGCGCCTCCAGAAGCGTATACTCCCGCGGCGTGAGCGGGATCTCCCGGCCGGAGCGACTCACGCGTCGCGCCTCGGTGTCGATCTCCAGATCAGCGATCCGGATGAGCCGCGTCCGGTGGACCGCCGCGCGGCGGATGAGCGCCCGCACCCTAACCCGCAGCTCCGGCAGCGCGAACGGCTTGGGCAGGTAGTCGTCCGCGCCGATCTCGAACCCGCGGATCCGGTCCTCCAGGGTGCCGCGGGCGGTCAGCATCAGGATCGGCGTCGGATCGCGGCGGCGCCGGAGCGTCTCGCACACCTCCCAGCCGTCTATGCCGGGGAGCATCAGGTCCAGGATGATGGCGGCATACTCCCGCTCTCGGGCCAGCGCCAGCGCCTCAACGCCGTCGCGCGCCCAATCGACGGTGTAGCCCGCCTCCTCCAGACTCTCCTGGGTCCGGACGGCGATCGCCGCTTCATCTTCGACGAGTAGTAGACGCATCCGGCTTCCCCGCTGTTATCCCCCCCCGCCCGGCTCCATCTTTACGCCCTTCGGGGGGGGCGCATGCACCCGGTTGGCAGCCGCCCGGGCCTGTTCCATGTTGATGTCGTGGTTCGGATCATGGCCGATGCCGGAGAGCGCCCAGAGGAGCGCCCCGAGGAGTAATCCGCCCAGGAGGATCACCCCCCCGCGCAACATCCACGCACGCATGATACCCTCTCCTCTCTTCTACTTGAACGGGTAGTGCAGGTTGGTCGAGGCGTCGCCCCACGTCTGCGCGAACGGCAGCGCCTTGACGTGGCTGTCGAGGAACAGATAGGCGGCGACGTCGCCCACGTAGCGCCGCGGCGAGATCTGGACCGCGACCATCAGGTCGTCGTACGGACGCGGTAAGTCCGCCGGTCCCCGGTCAAGCGGCGGGTTGCAGAACTTCCACCAGAAGTAGACCTCCGGCGGCTCCTGGGCCGGGCCGATCGTAAGCACATCGAGATCGGTGCGGTCGGTGAGGTAGATCGCATCCGCGGGCCTGCCGATCTCCGACAGAGGCCATCCGGGGGCCAGCTCACCGTTCACAGAGAAGCTGCTCGGGCCCCGTTTCGACAGGCGGTCTTCGGGGCTGTACCAGACATCCTGGTTCCGGACATACGCCTTCAGGAGCGAGGGAAGATCGCCATCTTCCACCCTCCAGTAGAACTCCCTGTATCCGTTCCAAATCGGCCACCGATCCGGCAGATGTTCGTCGTAGTCGGCGGTATACATATGCAGGGCGGCGCCGATCTGCTTGAGGTTGCTCAGGGCGGTCGACTTCCGGGCGTTCGCGCGCGCCTTCGCGAAGACCGGGAAGAGGATGGCGGCCAGGACCGAGAGGATGGCGATCACCACCAGCAGCTCAATGAGGGTGAACCCGGACGGACGGCGTCGCTGCGTCCGATGCAGTGAAGCCAACGGCAACATGGTTTTTCTCCTACCGGCGGATCCGGTCACAGCGGCCCGCGCTCCTCGCGGCAACATGCCGAGTGCCGAACCGCTGACCTTATGGTACCAGTAGAAAATGACGCAAAAGTGACGAGACGCCGCCTATTTTCGGGGGAAACCCAACATTGACATTGTTGCCCATTCGGTAGTTGCTCCGCCTGCTCCTTGAGCGCCGCCTGGATCACCGGGAGTTTATTTTCATCGGGGGAGGGATCGGGCGGGCCGGTAAAATGCAATCGCAACTCTGCATTTCCGGTGAGAAGACGCTGGCGGAATTGCGAGAGGACACTGAAATCGAAGCCGGGATCGGTCAGTTGCAGTCCCAGAGCGTATTTCCAGTCAATGTGAATGGTTGCCAGGCTGACGCCCTCATTGACCAGGCTAAATCTTCCGGATAGCTTACGACTACCTCTTTCATAAGTTTAATCTCCCAGCGGGATTATACCAGAAAGCAGCACCTCCCACGGGCAGAGGATAGGACGCGCGAAGGCTGTATTGCTACTGCGCAGTCCAGCCGCCATCAATGAGCAGGGAGGTTCCGGTCACGAACGCAGAGGCAGGGGAGCAGAGGAAGACGATGGCCCCGCCCAACTCCTCCGGCTGGCCCCAGCGCCCGACCGGAATTTTGGCGAGAAACGCCTGGAACGTCGCCGGGTCGTTCATTAGAACGCGGTTCATCGGCGTCTCGAAGGGGCCGGGGCAGAGGCAGTTGACGGTGACGCCGTGCGGCCCGCCCTCCAGCGCCAGCGTGCGCGTCAGGCCCAGCAATCCCGCTTTGGCGGAGGCGTAGGGCGCGCGGCCCGGCAGGGAGATAAAGGAGAGCGTCGAGCCCAGCATGACGATGCGGCCCCACTTGCGCTCCATCATGGCGGGCATGAACGCCTGCGAGCAGAGGAACGAGCCCTTCACGCTGATGTCCACGACGGCGTCCCAATCCTCCTCGGCCAGTTCGGACAGGGATTTGCGGATATTGATGCCGGCATTATTGACCAGGATATCGACTTTGCCGAGCGCCGCCTCGCAGTCCCGCTTTAACTGCGCGACCGAAGCGCGGTCGGTCACATCAGCCTCAAAGCCGACCGCACGCCGTCCTGTCGCCTCCGCGATCTCGCGGGCCGCCACCTCCGCCTCCTCGCCGTGCCGGCTGCAAAGGGCGATATCCGCGCCCGCCTCCGCCAGCGCCAGCGCCATCGCCCGACCCAGGCCCTTGCTGCCGCCGGTCACCAGAGCGGCCTTTCCATCCAGCCGAAAACTATCAAACACGCCCATTGCACGCCTCCTAAAGCCAAAAATCTCAACAGGATGAACAGGATTTCTCAGGATTTACAGGATTAGGGCTAGAGAGACAGAAGCCTTCCCGTCCACTAAAACAAGAGGCATAGGGGCTTAGTAGTCCATCCAGGTAGAACGTTGGCATCGCCTTGAGATAGACGGAATGCTAGGCTTATCTCATTACCCATACAAACTTTCTACCTTGAAGGAGTATTAGTTGGTTGGGTTTTAGAAATCCTGTTCATCCTGTTGAAAGGGTTTTCTAGCGCAGTGCGATCTGGTCGGCGCTGTCGTCGTGCCCGGCAGCCCTGTCGGTCGGGACAAGATGCACGACGGTCGGCAGGCCGACGATGCCAAAGGTCTTGAGGAACGGCTTGACCTTCTCGCTGTCAAAATCCTCCAACTGGAGGCGCAGGGCAACGAAATTGCCGGTCGCCTTTGCCACCTCGGGATCCTGGAACGTTTTCTCGTCCAGCTCCTTGCAGGCGCGGCACCAGGTCGCCCAGAAATCGATCAGGACCTCCTTGTTCTGCGTCCGGGCCTGCTGAAGACGCGCTTGCAGAGCATCGAAGTCCGTCGTCAGCGTCTCAAAAGCGATGACGCGGCGCTCGCCGCCGGGCGCTGCGTTCGCGGCCTCCTGCCGGGGAAGGAAGGTCCACAGACCGAGCAGGATGGCGACCGCGCCCACCACACGCTTGAAGATCTGGAACCGAACGGCAGACCGCCCGGCCTTGTCCAGAAAAATCAGGTAGAGGCCGGAGCCGATGGCGAAGAGCGTGAAGAGAATGCGATAGGCCGTGGGGCCGAGCAAGTCCCGCAGGTAGTAGAGGCCCATGCCAAACAGGAGCAGGCCGAAGATGTGCTTGACGGCGACCATCCACTCGCCCGCGCGGGGCAGCGCCCGGATGAGCCCGAAGCCAAGCAGCAGGTAGGGAGTCGCCAGCCCGATGCCGAGCGTGAAGAAGGTCGCCAGGCCGAGCGCGACGTTGCGCGTGGTGCTGACGACCTGGATCAGAGCGACGACGATAGGGCCGATGCAGGGCGCCGCCACAATGCCGACCATCAGGCCCATCAGCAGCGCGCCCGCATAGCCGGCGCGGGAGCGCGCCTGGCTGGTCAGGCTGGAAGGCAGCTGAAGCTCCCAGATCGGGCGCCCGTCCGGGCGGTCGAACATGGAGAGTCCTAATGCGAACATCAGCACGGCAAAGCCCACCAGTACCCACGGATTGTTCAACCATGAGCCGAAAACTTTACCAGCCAGCGCCGCGAAGATGCCCAGCGCCGAGTACATCAGCGCCATGCCCAGCGCATAGCTGACCGAGAGCCCGCCGGTTTTGGCGCCGCTGGCCGCCTGCCGACCGAAATAGCCGATAGTGATGGGAATGAGAGGATAGACGCAGGGAGTGAGATTGAGGGCCAGGCCGAGCAGGTAGATAATGGTAAGCGCCGCGCCGAAGTTTTTCACGCCGCCCTGCCGAAGCAGATTCGTTACCACGTCGGCTTTGCCCGCCTGCGAGCCGCCTTTTTGCAGCCAGGCGATGAAGGGCTTGGGCTCCATGAACTGGGTGATTTTGCTGCCCCGAAAGCCAGGAACCGAGACAGACTGCGCGTCTGTCCCGGTTCCACTGGCGCCTGCCGGCTGCCTGTCCTGCGCTAAGATCAGCGTCCCGGCGCTAGCGTCCGCCCTTTTTTTTTGTGCGGAGGCAGATCGAGAAGCGCCCACGACCACAGTGGCCTGCGTGGTGATTTTCGACGGGGGGTAGCAGGTCTTGTCGTTGCAGCCCTGGTACCGGACGGTGACGGGCAGCGTGACCTTGCCCGGCTTGAGGCCCTTGTTCGGCATCACCGCCGCCTTGATCTGTACCGTGCCTTCGTAGACGGGCAGCCTCTCCCCTAAGAACTGAATCTGCATGGGCTTCGGATAGACGACCTTGCCGATCTTGAATCCGCTCACCGGGCCGATGTCCACCACCGTGGCGATGTAGTTCTGCTTGGGAGGATTGGCTTGGATGTGGTAGGGCTTATCTACCGTCACGGTCACGACCACCGTGAACGGCTTACCGGGCGCGACCGTTTTGGGCGCAGTGGCCGACGCTTTGATAAACTTTGGCGCGCCAAATTGGGCTTGCGCCGTTCCTGCTCCCAGGCCCATCAGGCTCAGCGCCGCGAGGAGGACAGCCGCCGTAAGGCTCCATCCTGTACGCTTCATCTTCACAGTGCTCCTTTGTCTGCCTTGCGCCCGGCGCACCCTGTTTTGCCAGGCGTGCCGGGCGTTCCCTCAACACTCGGCTTACAAGGTTCGCGCACGCCGGGCCAGACTCCTGCCTTGCCGTACGGCGCGTCCTTTTTGGATACGCCTCCCCGCCTGCCTGCGGTTCCTGGCGCGGCGGCATTTTGGGTACTGGCCGGGGATGGGCGACGGGCGCAAAAAAACGCCGGCCTGGCGGCAGGAATGGACGTGCGCGCGGGAAGGAGGCGGCAAAGCGGTGGCGCAGGCGTGCCTACTCGGCGGCAGCGTGCGCGGCAGGCGGCTGTGTAATTTTCACCGGCTGGATAAAGCCGTAGATGAACCAAATTAACCCGGCAACGCCGATCAGCAGGCTGATGTACCAGACGGGCTTACGTCGGGTCAGCGCGGCGACGGCAGATAGCGCGATGGCGACCTGGGTGAAGGTGACGCAGTAAGCGAAGATGTGATGGTGGTCCATCAGCGCCTTCGCCTTCTCATTTTCGGCGTTTCGCTCGGCTTCTAATTCCCGCGCCTTCTGCTGGGGCTCGGTCTGTTCCTCCTTATACCGATCCGCCTCTTTCTTCCATTTGGCAATGGCGGGCGCGGGCGCGTGGATGGCTTCCAGCATGGCTGCCGTCTGCCTGGCGCCGTTGCCCTTGATGCCTTTGGCCTGGTAGTAGGCCCACTGGTCGGAGGCTTGCGCCTGATGGAGCACGGCGTCGTTCTTCTCGTTCAGGGCCTCATTGACGAGCGTGCCCGATTGCAGCGCGGCGACGGCGGCGATAACGGCCAGCAGGGCCGTGCTGAGAGAGATCCAGCGCGTCCAGGCCGTCTCTCGGGCTTCCCGAGCGCGCTCCTCCCGCTCCTCGCGCATCTCGTCAATGGTCTCTTGCAAGTCTTTCGTCTCAATCTCGATCTCTTCGGGCATCTCCTCTCCCTCCAACGAAGACCCGCCGGACGCGCCCTGGCGTGGGCGCGGCGCGGCGGGTCGTGGGCGTCAGAAGTGGCCTGGCCTGGTTTTCATCCCCATGAGGGGCCATCGCCGTTTGCTACTTGACAAAGCCCTCCTGACCGCTTATAATCATTGCAAGCTTACGCGCCTTGATCGGGCGCTCCGTTCTCTGCGCTGCCTCGCGCGCAGCACCCCGAAATTGCTGTTCAACGGTTTTCCTTGTCGCTGGATATGCCTCTTTTGAAGATAGTCCACCCCGGATCCCTTGAGGTCCAAGAAAGCGATGAATCCGATGCCCCTGGATATCAAACAGCTCGCCAACATTGCCCTCTTTGAGAAATTCACCGATGCGCAGTTGGAGTACGTGGCCGCCCACGCCCGTCAGCGCACCTATCGGGCCGATGAGGCCATCGTTCACCAACTGGATCCGGGCGATAACTTCTATGTCATCCTGCACGGCACGGTCAAGATTTCGGCCACGCTGCCGGATGGCAACGAGGTCTTTCTGGCGCTGCTGGCGTCCGGCGACACGTTCGGCGAGTTGAGCCTGATCGACTCGGGGTACCGCTCCGCCGACGTGATAACCCAGGAGCCTACCACCCTGCTTTCCATTGACCGCTCCACCTTTGACGAGATGCTGGCGACCATTCCGGCCTTCACCCGCAACCTGCTGCGCCTGCTGGCGCGCCGCTTGCGCCTAGCGAACGTGCGTATCCTGGCGCAATCCACCTTTGATGTCTACGGGCGTGTGGCCCACCAGCTCATTGAGTTCAGCGATCTCTACGGCCAGCCCCAGCCCAACGGCGACATCCTGATCCCGATACGACTGACGCAGGGCGATATCTCCCAGCTGGTCGGGGCCTCGCGCGAGCGGGTCAACCAGGTCATGGTCGCCTACCGACAGCGGGGCCTGCTTTCGGTGGATCCCAGTTACCGCATCACCATTCACAAGAGAGCGGACCTGGAGAAGCGAATGCAATAAATGCCGGGAAACGGTAATTGCTGGCAGCCCACCCCTAAAGGAGTGGACTGCGACGGCAAGCCCCATAAATGGGGCTACGAGGGGTGGTTAGTCTCCTTCCGGGGCTGCCAGAAGGAAGGTTAGCCCTCTAATGAACCTTGACAAATAAATCCGGTAATCGCAGGGCGGCTAGGTCCTTAGGTGTATGGCCCTACGAACCAGGGATTACCCGATGAAAAGGTCAAGGTTCATTATGGGGCTGCCAGAGGTGGGGCAGTCTCCTTCAGAGGCTATAAGAAGGGAGAGCCCCCTTCCGGGGGCTTGCCGCCCACAGCCCGGTCCTTTAGGGTCGGGCATCTTTTCCATCCTTATTCGCCTCTCTCCAGCGGCAGCTTCATCCAGAAGCGTGAGCCGTGCCCTATTTCGCTCTCCACGCCGACCTGGCCGCCGTGCGCGTCCGCCACGCTCTTGACGAAGCGGGTGCCGATGCCCGTGCCGCCCGGTGTGGTGCTGATAGTCTGATCGGTGAACAGCGAGCTCTTCACGCGCGGGGGAATGCCGGGGCCGTCGTCCTGCACTTCAATCAGGCAGTAATTGCCTGCCGGGAAGGCGCCTCCGGTCACGGCGGAGGCGCGCACCCAGATGTTGAAGCCCTCCGGGCGATAAGGCAGCACCTTCTTCTTGACCGCGTCGTTGATGGCCCCGAGCGCGTTGTTGACCAGGTTGAAAATCGCGCGCCCCAGCAGCCGTCGGTCAAAGGCGAACGGCGGCACCGTCTCCATCCCCTCCAGATGCAGGGTCACGCGCCGGTTGCGCGCCACCACGTTCAGACGCCGCAGTCGCTCCTCGATAACCTCCTTGAGATTGCCGGCCTCGATATTGGTCGCCTGCGCCCCTTTGATGTAATCGGCGATCTCGCTAACCATCTCCCGAATATCGGCGCAGCCATCCTTGACCGCGGTTTCCATCTCCGGATACCATTCCCGCAGGGCGTCGGTCGCCTGCTGGAGCGTGATAGCCAAGTCGGGGTTGGTCTGCTGCCACTCGGCCAGCAGTTGGTCCAGCTCCGTATACATCGGGGCAATAAAGGAGCCGATGGTGGTATCTACCATCGTTTCGATGGGCGTCAGGGCGTTCTTGATGTCGTGGCCGAGGTCGCCGACGGCGCGGGCAACGGCGGCCAGTTGCGCCTCTTCGGCCAAGCGGGCGTTGACGATGGAGGTGGCGGCCAGGCTGCTGACGATCTCCATGAGCTCCAGGTCATCCTGATCGAACTGTCCCGCGCGCTTGTTGAGCGCCTGCATCACGCCGATGGGCTCGCCGCCCAGGTTCTTGAGCGGCACGGTCAGGATCTTATCGGTATGGTATCCGGTCCGGTCGTCCACGCTCTTGTTATAGGTCTGGGTGCGTGTATCCGTGATGAGCGATTGGCCGGTGCGATACACCATCGCCGCCTTGGCGTTGGGGTCTTCCGGGTCCAGCTCATAGCCGATCAGCGAGGCCGCGCCCCGGTAGACGTGCCGACAGACCAGCTTACGCTTCTCGTCGTCGTAGAGCCAGATCGAGCCAGCGTCGGCGTCCACCGTTTCCAGAAAGACGCGCAGGGTTTCTCGCAAGAGCGAGTCCAGGCTCGTCTTCGAGAACAGGGCGGCGCTGATCCGATGGACGGCCTCGATCTGCCGGTCTCGCATGGAGAGACACTGGTTCAGGTGGTGAATATCCTCAATCATAGTTTCTATGTCCGTGGTATCGGGTTGCCCCTCCAGCGGAAGCTTGGCGCGGGCAGCCGCGCAGATTTCCGCGCGGCGTTGATGCGAGGTAGCGGTCATGGCAGCGTGTCTCCTTCCCATTCCAGGCGCACAAGCGGCGCCTGCGTGGCGGAAGGCAGGGAAAAGCCCCGCCAGACCTAGTATAACACCGGCTTTTGTTCCCACGCTGTGAAGAAATGCACACCGCGCCCGTGAGCTTTTCCGGGTTTCTATTCTCCTCTAATCGAGCGCAGCGAGGAGAAGTGGGGGCACCGGCACCGTTCCTTCCAGGAGAATAGTATAGGCGGCGCGCAATTGGGCGGCAAAGGCTTCGGCGCTTTCGGCGGCGCGCAGGTGCAGAACCGCCAATTCCTCACCCGGCGCTGCCAGATCCCCGACCTTGCGCCGCAGTACGATGCCCACCGCCGGATCGATGGTATCGCCTTTGACGGCGCGGCCCGCTCCCATCGCCATTGCCAGCCGCCCGACCGCCTCCGCATCCAGACCGGCCACAACGCCGCCGGCCTCCGAGCGCACGGCAAAGCGTATCGGCGCGACCGGCAACGCCGCCGCAATCGCCTCCAGCCCGCCCGAGGGCCCGCCCTGCGCGGCCACGATCTCGGCAAACTTCTCCGCCGCCGCGCCGGAGTCGAGCGTGCGTTCGGCCAGCGCGCGCCCCTCCTCCTGATTGGACGCCTTTCCGACCGCCGCCAGCCCATGCGCCGCCAACCCCACGCAGAGCGACCGAAACCGGGCGGTAGCGGGCGCCAGGGGGCTCCCTTTCCCGCGCGCCGTCGCGGGCCGCAGCGCCTCCAGGGCTTCCGCTACCTCCAGGGCGTTGCCGACGCACGCCCCCAGGGGCTCGTCCATCGCCGTCAGCAGGGCCGAAGTCGGCACGCCCGCGCCATTGCCAATCGCGATCAGCGTCCGGGCCAGCTCCTCGGCCTGCGCCCGTGTCTTCATGAAGGCGCCGCGCCCGACCTTGACGTCCAGCAGGATTCGGCTTGCGCCTGCCGCCAGCTTCTTGCTCATAATGCTGCTGGCGATCAGAGGAACGCTCTCGATAGTGGCCGTGACGTCGCGCAGGGCATAAAGAATCTTATCGGCGGGCGCTAGCTCGTCCGATTGGGCGATGAGCGCGGCCCCGATGCGGTGCACCTGCGCCTTCGCCTCGGCAATCGTCAGGTAGGTGCGGAAGCCGGGAATGGATTCGAGCTTATCCACCGTGCCGCCGGAAAAGCCCAGCCCGCGCCCGCTCATCTTCAGTATCGGCACGCCCGCCGCCGCCAGGATCGGCACGACGACCAGCGTGGTCTTATCGCCAACCCCTCCCGTGCTGTGCTTATCCAGAGCCGGGCCGTTGGGCAGGTCGGAGAGGTCCACGCGCAGGCCGGAATCGCGCATGGCCAGGGTCAGGTCCAGCGTTTCTCGGGCGCTCATGCCGCGCAGATAGACGGCCATCAGCCAGGCGCTCGCCTGGTAGTCCGGGATGATCCCGTCCGTGATGCCGCGCACAAAGAAGGCGATCTCTTCCGCTGTCAGTTCCTTGCCGTCCCGCTTTGCGGCCAGGATGTCGTAGACGTTCATAGATAGACCAGCTTGCACCTAACCCCCTATAGTGGCAGGCTAAACCCTGCCGCTGTGGGGCTCTGCTAGGGTCGGAACTGCGCACGCTCGACTGCCAGGGACGCCGCTCAACGGTTCGCGGCTCTGCCTGGCGATCTCCGCCTAGCCAGGCCCGCTGCCCACCTACGTGGGCAGGACACCCCGGCTTCTCGGTTCCCCCTCTCCCGGCGCTGCGGGAGAGGGGGCTAGGGGGTGAGGGCCGCTCCCCTCTCCTTCTCAAGGAGAGGGGCCGGGGCTGAGGGCTTACTGGGCCGGGATGCGCTGCTTGAAGTACTCGATGGTCTTCTTCAGGCCCTCTTCCAGCGGCACCTTCGGCTCCCAGCCGAGCCGTGTCCGGGCTTTGGTGATGTCGGGACGGCGCTGCTTAGGATCGTCGGCGGTCGGCAGCGGCTGGAAGACGATCTCGCTCTTGCTGTTAGTCAGCCGCTTGATCTCCTGGGCGAACTCCAGAATGGTCCGTTCGGTCGGGTTGCCGATGTTGATAGGGCCGGACTGATCGGAGTTGGCAAGCCTCCAGAAGCCGTCAATCAGGTCGGAGCAGTAGCAGAAGGAGCGCGTCTGCTGGCCCGTGCCGTAGACCGTGATCGGCTCACCCCGCAGCGCCTGCCCGATGAAGTTGGGCACGACGCGCCCATCGTCGAGACGCATGCGCGGCCCGTAGGTATTGAAGATACGCACGATTTTGGTGTTAAGCCCGTGATAGCGGTGGTAAGCCATCGTCATGCTTTCGGCAAAGCGCTTGGCCTCGTCATAGACGCCGCGCACGCCGATGGGATTGACGTTGCCCAGGTACTCCTCTGTTTGCGGATGCACCAGCGGGTCGCCATAGACCTCTGAGGTGGAAGCCAGAAAGTAGGTGGCGCCCTTGGCCCGTGCCAGCCCCAGCGTCTTGTGCGTGCCGAGGGCGTTGACTTTGAGGATCTGAATGGGCTTAGTCGGAAAGTCTACCGGGCTGGCCGGCGAGGCCAGATGGAAAACAAAATCCAGCGGGCCATCCAGATAGAGGTATTCAGTCACGTCATAATAGATGAAGCGGAAGCGGCGATTGTCTATCAGATGCGCGATGTTGTCGGTGCTGCCGGTAATCAAGTTGTCCATCGCGACCACTTCACATCCCTCCGCCAGCAGACGGTCGCAGAGGTGCGAACCAAGAAAACCGGCTCCGCCGGTGACCAAAACGCGCGGCATAATTTCTCTCCTGACGACGCTTTTCCACACGGACCGCGAGTGGCCGCGACCCGTAAGCAGTATAGCAAACGCGCCTGTCCCTGTCAATGTTACCGGAAGGGGGCTCTCCCCGCTCCGGGAGGGGAACAGGAGGAGCGTGCCGTTTGACGGGCAGACGGCTTTGTGATATAATTTTGGGGATATTTATCTCAAGCTTGACTCTGTTTTCCGGCTCCCACGCTGGTTATCCTTGATATTCTTACTTACCTTAGATAACTCAAGTTGCTACCTTGCCTCTTCGAGAAGGCAAACGGTGATGCAAAAGCCGGTTTCCAGAGCGATTCTCTCTCAAACGTGTTCCTAGGTAGCAACTTGGGTTAGATATTCTTACTCACCTTACGCATTGGGGCTCTTCCTGAGATGGCGCACCACTGGAAAAGACCTCACCCCCTTCGCCTCTCCTTCACAAGGAGAGGGGAGCTTGTTCCAGGTCGAGAACGGCTTGCTGCCTTTTGGGAAGATTGGCCTGCGTAGGGTGAGATTCTTATTCGGATGGGAAAGGAGTGCATACCAGATGTCTGGACACTCAAAATGGCATAATATCCGCCTTCGCAAAGGCGCGCAGGACGCCAAACGCGGCAACCTCTTCACCAAGCTGGCAAAAGAAATTATTATGGCGGCCAAAGCCGGCGGCGGTAATCCCGACTCTAACCTGCGCCTGCGCCTGGCGATCCAGAAAGCGCGTGAGAACTCCATGCCGCAGGATAACATCAAGCGCAGCATCCAGCGCGGCACGGGCGAGATCGAAGGGGCCACCTACGAAAATGTGACCTACGAGGGCTACGGGCCGGGCGGCGTGGCCGTTCTGGTCGAGTGCGCCACCGATAACCGAAACCGAACCGTCGCCAACATCCGTAGTATCTTCAGCAAGCATGGCGGGCGCATGGGCGAGTCCGGCTCGGTCTCCTATCGTTTCCGTCCCGTCGGTCTGATCACTATCTCTAAGTCGACGGTGGATGAGGATACCTTATTCACGGTCGCCATCGAATCCGGGGCCGAGGACGTGCGCAGCGATGACGAGAACTACTCGGTCATCACCCAGCCGGAAGACTTCGCCGCCGTGCGCCAAGCCATCGAATCGGCGGGCATTCCTATTGTGAATGCCGAGTACACGATGGAGCCGATGGATACGGTCCACCTGGAAGGCAAGGAGGCCGAGCAGATGCTGCGGCTGATGGATGCCCTCGAAGACAACGAGGATGTCCAGCAGGTCCACGCCAACTTTGACATCCCGGACGAAGTCCTGGAAGCGGCAGGTCGGTAGGCTTACGCCCTCACCTCCAGCCTATCGCCCTCACCCGCTGTTAAGGCCCTCGCCCCAAAGAAGGGTAGGTATTCCCGTTTGGTGCCTCTGGCGCAAGGGAATAAATTCCCTCGCTCGGTGGTCTACGCCGACACGTACAGGTTGCCAAAGGTGTTCGTCTCTCCTTTATACGACGGGCTAAAGCCCTTCGCTGGGTGGCGTTCCGGCCAGTGCCCCCCTACGGGACACTCAGGAGCCTCTCGAAAGGTTGTGCCCGCGTAGGCGGGCACAGGGCCGCAGGCCCCACAGTGGCAGGGTTTAGCCTGCCGCTATAGGGGGGTAGGTCAAGAAGGCTGGGGTGGGGGCAAGCTTCTTCGGAGGTCGCATCACTTATGAAATCGCTCCCGTCCCCCGTTCATGCGTTCCCTCCGGGGAGCGGCGCCCTCCTGCGCCGCCTGGGTTGCTTCGTCCTTGTGCTGAGCGCCCTGCTCTTGCTGGGTCCTGAGCGCGCCGCCGCCGTAGATCTGGACGCGCTGGTCGGGTTCGGGCCGGGCAGCTCGCTACCCTCCCGATATCGTCCTAACACCTGGACGCCCCTTACCGTCTATCTGACCGGCACCGGCGTGAACGGCGTCGGGCAGCTGCAACTGGCCGTGCGTATTGGCGAGCGCACGACCCTCTATACCCGCCGCGTTCCCCTCCACGAAGGCGCCCTCAACGAGCAGCAGCGCTTTGTCTTCCTGCCGCGCATGGCCTATGGCATGTTCGGCTTCGGCCCTAATAACACCAGCACCGACATCACCGTGCGCCTGCTGATGGAGGGCCGCAAGCTGGCGGAAAAGACCGTCGCCCTGCCCACCGCCCTCACCCCGGAATCCTACAACATCCTGGCGCTTACCCGCGACGGCAGCGGCCTGAACTTCCTGCTCAAAAAGAAGCTCAACCTGATCCACCGCCATTTCAACCCCGCTGTCCTGACCAATATGAACGGGGCTAACCCGAACGTGTTCGCCATGACGCAGGTGCTCTACTCCGACCCGCGCGCCCTGCCGGAGATGGCCCAGGGCTATGACATGGTGGACGCCATCGCCCTGGCCGATCAGCCTCTGGATAACCTCACCGAAGACCAGCAGGAGGCGATCAAGGAGTATGTGCGCCGGGGCGGCTTGCTGATCGTTTCGGGCGGCGGCGATCTGCCCCGACTCAAGGGAGAGTTCTTCACCGACCTGCTGCCCGTCCAACCGACCGGCACAGTGACCACTCGCAGCCTGCCCGCCCTGGAGCAGCGCTACCACCAGCCGCTTGTCTTGAAGGAGGCCAGCCTCCTCGCCGACGGCGCGCTCAAGCCGGACGCCCGCGCCCTCTTCGGTCCGGGGCCGGGGAGGCTGCCGCTTGTCTCTGCGCGACCCTACGGCGCGGGTGTGGTTGTCTTCACCGCCTTTGATTACCTGGCGCCGGAATTTCGGGGCTGGGCGGGCGCGCCCACGCTCTGGGCGGACCTCCTGCGCTGCGGCAACGAGGCCCTCTCGGCGCGCGGCCTGCTCGCCAGCGCCAGCGGTTACAACTACGGCTACTTCCGCAGCGCGCCGGCCCTGGCCGATGCGCTGGCGGGCCAGCAGGCTGCCAACACGCCCGCTCTGGCCACTATCCTCGTGTTTCTCGGCGCGTACATCGTGCTGCTGGTGCCCGTCAGCTACTACATCCTCAAGCGGCTGGATAAGCGCGAGCTGGCCTGGTTTACCGCTCCCGTCCTCATTCTGGGCTTCACCGTCGCCTCCTACATGATTGCCCAGTCTATCAAGGGCGGTATGCTCGTCGTCAATCGCGCCGTCGTGCTGGAGACCAGCGCCAACTCCGATCAGGCTGCCGGCTACGCGCAGATGACCCTCTACTCGCCGGCCCGCGCCACCTACAATATCGCGCTCGCCCCGGACGCGCCGGATGCCGCCTACCGCGATGCCGCCCCCAGCGAGATCTATACCTCCGATCCGGGCCTGGGCGATACGCTCACCATCGATCACGATAAGACGACCACCCTGCGCGATGTACCCATCAAGCTCTGGGACAAGCGCAGCTTCGATACGCCGGTGTTCGCGCGGCTCGGCGGGCCTGTCGAGGTCCACACGCAGTACCTGGGCGGCAATCACGTCCAGGTGCGCGTGACCAACAAGACCCGCTACGCCCTCACCGATTGCGCGCTTGTCACCACGAACAGCATCGCAAGGCTGGGCGATCTGGGGCCGGGAGAGACCAAACAGAAGATCATGCTCTGGAGTACAGGCAATGGGGCGGGCCAGCTCTCGGTGCCCTCCTCCTCGGTCAGCACGGAGCCGGGGTCGAACGCCTCCGCCACGGACAAACAGGCCGCCGCCCGCGCCAAAATCCAGGCAGGGATGGCCCAGGCGCTCACCGGCAGCGCCGAAAATACACCCTACCGCATGTATGGCGATGACGAGGACGATGACCGGTACGGGCACGCGACCAACGCCTTTATCGGCTGGTTCTATGATCCCGTGCTGAACGTGACGGTCAACGACCGCGCGCCGGCGGGTGAGGAGGTCAACCTGCTGTTTGTGCATCTGCCGACGCCGGAGAACGGCCCCCAGACGCTGCGCGTCGCCGCCAATCCCTTCCTGGCGCCCGCGCGCACGCTGGAGGACGCGACGCCGTTTGGCGGTGCTCACCAGGGGATTTTCAAGTGATCAACAACCCCGTCCTGCGCAAAGAGTTGCTGCTGCGATTTCGCATGCGCCAGCCAACCCCGACCCGCATCGGCCTGGGGCTGCTGATCACGTTGGGGCTCGGCTGGATGTACTGGGCCGGGATGAGCCGGCTGCTGAGCGACGCCTCCCCGGCTGCCGGGCGGGACGCCTGGATGGTCGCCATCTGGATACAGTACCTGATCATCTGCCTGGTCGCGCCCTCGCTGACCGCCAACGCCATCACCCAGGAGAAGGAGCAGCAGACCTGGGAGATGCTGGTCTTTACGCGCTTACAGCCTGCCGAGATCGTGCTTGGCAAGCTGCTGGCGCGGCTGGTCACGGTCGGGCTGATACTGGGGATCTGCCTGCCCTTTACGCTTTTTAGCTGGCTGCACGCCGCCCAGGGTGGCCCCGCCTCGCCCAGCTTTATCTCGCCCTGGCAGTTCGGTATCGCCTATCTGGTGATGCTGCTCTCCGCGCTGTTTTTCGCCACCCTCAGCCTGTTCCTGTCGCTGGCCTTGAAGCGCACGCTCTACGTGATCGTGCTGGCCTATGTGCTCGTCATCGGCGTCCTGTGCATCGGCACGGCGCTGATCACGGCGCTCTTAAGCTCGATAGTACAGGATTATAATCTCTTCGACCACTCCCCATTGATGTGGTTTAATCCGATCCGGCTTATCTGGGCGGCGATGGCGCCCAACGAGCCCGGCAACAGCGCCGTGCTGCTGGCCGGGCTGTTTGGCTACGCGGCGGCGACGCTGCTGTTGCTGGCCCATATGATCACCCGGTTCCCGCGCTTCGCGCACGAATAGACGTTGCTCTACAGAGAGGCCAGGCAGCCGGCCTCGCGGCAGTATGATCAAGGAGACAGACCGAACACCCGGTTTTTGATGAACTGGATGAGCACCGCCAACTCGCGGCAGTATGATCAAGGAGACAGACCCGCCATGCACCCGATGGTCGAAATCAGACACCTGCGCAAAGAATATAAAGACCTCGTCGCCGTCAAAGACCTGTGCCTGGAGCTGGAACAGGGCGACATCTTCGGGTTCATCGGCCCCAACGGCGCGGGCAAGACAACCACCATCAAGATGCTTGCCACCCTGCTCACCCCGACCGCCGGCACGGCCTACATCGCCGGCCTGGACGTGGTGCGCCAGCCGGAGCAGGTACGCTCGGTCGTCGGGTACATGCCGGACTTCTTCGGCGTCTACGACGACATCAAGGTCTGGGAGTACCTGGACTTCTTCGCCGCCGCCTACCGCATTCCCAAAGACAGGCGGCCCCAGATCGTTGACGATGTCCTGGCGCTGACCGACCTGACGATCAAGAAGGACTCCTACGTGGAGTCGCTCTCGCGCGGCATGAAGCAGCGGCTCTGTCTGGCGAAAACGCTGGTCCACGACCCAAAGGTTATGCTGCTAGACGAGCCTGCCTCCGGCCTGGACCCGCGCGCCCGCATCGAGATCCGTGAGCTGCTCAAAGAGTTGCAGGCGATGGGCAAGACCATCATCGTCTCCTCGCACATCCTGCCGGAGATGGAGGAGTTCTGCAACAAGATCGGCATCATCGAGCGGGGCGAATTGATCGTGGCAGGCGACGTGAACACCATCGCCCGGCAGGTGCGCGGCCAGCATACCATCGAGGTCGGCGTGGTAGACGAGCTGGAGCGGGCGCGCGACTTCCTCCAGGGCATGAACGACGTCATCCGAGAGGTCAAGGTCACGAGCGGCCTGCGGCGGCTGGAGGCCAACAGCGAAGAGGCGGCCCGCCAGCAGACTCTCCAGCGCAACGGGCATGGCGAATCGGCGGGCGGTGGCGTGATCCAGATCGGCTACGTCGGCGAGCCGGACGAGGAGTATAAAGTCCTGTCGGCGCTGGTGCAGGCGGGCATCAAGGTGCGCTCGTTCCATACGCCGGAGACCGACCTGGAGGACGTGTTCCTGCGCGTCACGAAGGGGCAAGTGGCTTAGGCCCTCACCACAAAGGATCTCACCCCCGGCCCCTCTCCTTATGAAGGAGAGGGGAACGGGGAAGCCGGGTCCCCCCCTTCCCTAGCGAGGTACGAGCGAGTAGGGAAGGGGGACGGGGGGTTAGGTGGGGCGGGAGAAGGGCCAAGTGGCCTAACGGAGCTTGATCATGTCGCTGCTAACGCGGGTATTGCCGGATAACCCGGTGCTGACCAAAGAGATGCGCGTGCGGATGCGAGGCGCGCGGGCCTACTGGATCCTGCTCGGCTATTTGGGCTTTCTGTCTCTGGTGCTTATCCTTAACTACGCAGCGTGGCTCAATCAGGTGCAGAGCCGAGCCGTCGGGGCGTCGGAGGCGTCGCGCCTAGGCGAGAGCATCTTTAATTGGCTCATCGTGACGCAGGCATTTCTGGTGCTGTTCATCACGCCCGCGATCACCAGCGGCTCCATCACCATCGAAAAAGAGCAGCGCACGCTGGATATGCTCGCCATGACCCGCCTCTCCCGCCGCAGCATCATCGCCGGCAAGCTCCTGGCGGCGGTCTCGTTCACGGCGCTGCTGCTGGTCTCGTCGCTGCCGCTCATCTCCATCTGCTTTATGCTCGGCAGCGTGGACCCGGCGATGGTGGTAAGCTATTATATCGTGATGCTCGTGGGCAGCTTCCTGGTCGGAGCGATGGGGCTGATGTGGTCGAGCATCGCCCGCTCTACGTCGGCGGCGGTGCTCTATACCTATGCAACGCTGCTCGTGCCCGTCTTCGTCGGATTCACCGGGTTTGTGGGCACCGCCAGTCCGGGCGGCGACCTGGGGGTGAACCTGCTCCGCGCCGTCGGGGAGTCGTGGTTTAGCGCCCGGTTTCTGGGCCTGCACGGCTGGACGGGCTTCGGCTTCTCGATTCTAAGCGCTCTGAGCGGCTGGCTGCTCGCCGCCATCGCCATGAGCCGCCTGGAATCGTGGCCGGAGCAGAAAGCGCCGCTGCTGCGCGGGCTGACGCTGCTCTTGATCGGCGTGCAGCTGCTCAGCGTGGACCTCTGGTGGCTGCAAGCCTGGTATAACCGCGCAGCGCAGGCCGTGCAGGTGCCGGTGCAGCCGCCCATCGCCGTGCTGATCCTGACGGCGATCCTGCTGATGCTGCTAGTGCCCATTTTCGCTACCGGCGAGATGCGTCCGGCAGAGGCGCGCAATCTGGGCAAGTACCTGGCGGGCGGCTGGACACCGAAGGGATTGGCGCGCGGCCGCCTGGCCTCGGGATTGCCGTTTTTGCTGCTGGTGACGTTGTTCGCGCTGGGCCTCTACGCCCTCAGCTTCGTCTTTGCCGACAAAGCCGGGGAGATCGCCCGTTCCAGCATCGCCGCCGCACCGTCGTCCTACGCGCCGCCGTCGAGCCCGAACGTTATCGCGCGCCCTCTGCCGGTACCGGCCCCCCCGGCTCCCACGGCCTCCGCACCGGCGGCGCAGTCGCCGTCCCTGGCGGGCGATTTTCCGCAGGCCGCTATCGTGCTGCTGGTCACGGTGGCCGGTTTTTCGCTGCTGTGCCTGTTTCTCTCCGCTGCCTTCCGCAATCGCTGGGTGGCGCTCTGCCTGGCCTATCTGTTTCTGGCGGTGATCTGGGCCGCCCCGGAACTGGCCCGCTCCAGCGCCAACAATGGCGAGGCGCCGGGAATTTCCATCAATCTCTATTACTTCAACCCGGCGCAGGCTCTAGCGGAGATGAGCACGCCGCACAATAGCTATTGGGACAAGCGGCCTCTGGTCCTCGGCGAAACCCCGATGTGGCAGGCGACCACACTGCTCTGGGCGTTCGTTGGTGTCGCCTCGCTGGCATTGACCTTGCCGTTGGCGGCCCGCGAGAGCCGCCGCAACGCCGCGATCCCCTACGAGGAGATGGCGACGAGTACGTAGACCTAACCCCTCCATTCCGGCAGGCTAAACCCTGCCGCTGTGGGGCTCCGCTAGGGTCGTTTCCTCAACGGTTCGGAAACCTCCGCCTAGCCAGGCCCGCTGCCTGCTTACGCAGGCAGAATGCGTTCTATCGCAGGCAGAGAGGCTCGCCCACATAGGTGGGCGACGGGCGCCTTGCGCCCCCGGTCGGCAGGGTTTAGCCTGCCGCTTCAGGGTGGGGTGAGGTAGGCATTAGAGGAGATCGGTGATGAGCATTGATAGTCCCGTCTTGAAGACGATGCAGGGCCGTCAGGCTAGCGCGCTGGAGGCGGCGCTGGCGGGGGCCGCGCGGCGCATCCGCCTGCTCAAGCTGCTGCGCTATGGGGCGCTCGCCCTCTGCGTGACGGCGCTGGCCGGCCTGCTCGTCGTGGGGCTGAGCAAGCTGCGGCTGATCGAGATGCCGAGTCCCTGGCTGCTGGCCGGAGCTATCGGCGTCGGGCTGCTGGTCGGGATCGCGCTCGCCTTCCTCCGACCGCTCACGGATCTGGAGGTCGCGCGCCTGACGGAACAGCGCGCCGACCTTAAGGAACGCCTCAGCAGCGCCGTCGAATTCCGACAGCAGGGCCTGGTTGGCGCCGGCCCGTTCTACGCGGCACAGCTTGTGGACGCTGACCACCATGCCGCCGGCGTCAACCTAAAGCATCTGTATCCCCTGCGCCTGCCTAGAACGCTGTTCATCGGCTTGCCGGCCGCGCTGGCGCTCTTTCTGACCTACTACCTGCCGACTCTGCCCGCATTCTGGTCTGCCAGGCAAAGGGAGGAGATGGCCGAGGTCAAGCGGCAGGGCATCCAGATCGAGAGGCTGGCCCAGGATACGACGAAAGCCGCCGATCAGCAGAAGCTGGACGCCACCAAAAAGGCGGCGATGGAGGCCCAGAAACTCGGCGAGGCGATGCGTAAGGGCGATCTCAACAAAAAGCAGGCCCTCGTGGCCATGCAAAAGCTGACGCGCAAGATGGAGGAGACCCAGAAGCGGCTTGCCGCCAGCCAGCCCACCAAGCCCATGGAGCAGGCGCAGAGCGAGTTCAAGCGCTCCCTGGATCGGATGCAGCAGGAGATCGCCACCTCGCAGCAGAAGAGGGCGGAGCAGGCCCGGCAGTCGGCAAAGAACGCCCAGGGCAAAAAGGATTCGAGCGGCAAGAAGGAGGGGCAGAACAACGTCGGCAAGGAACAGCCCAAGCCCAAAGAGTCGGAGGCGATGAAGCAGGCGCGCAAGGCGCTCGAACAGATGCAGCAGGCCATGCAGCGGCAGGATGCCAGGCAGATGCAGCAGGCGATGCAGCAGTTGGCACAGCAGATACAGTCCGGGCAGATGTCCTCGCAGGAGATGCAGCAACTACAGCAGGCCATGCAGCAGCTGGCGCAGGCGCTCCAGAACACCAGCCAGAACAAAGCATCGCAGCTGCTTCAGCAATTAGCCCAAGAAATGCAGACAAACTTAAACAAAATGGACGCGAGCACCCTTCAGCAAATGGCCCAGCTCATGAAGGACATCGCCGCGCAGATGGGCAAGGCGCAGATGGGCAAAGGTGATATGCAGGCCATGATGGATCTGAAGGCGCTCCAGGACCTTATCCAGGCGCTGAAGGAGGGCCGCCTGACGCTGGCGCTGGGTAAAGGCTTCGGTAAGGGTAACATGCCGGGGATGGGCGGCAAGGGGCCGGGCCGGGGATGGGCCGGCAGCGGCGGGCCGACCAATCCCATGAAAGATCCCGGCAACAAGGCCAAAGCACACCTGATGACCGTTGGCGAGAACAACGGCAAGCCCGGCAAGGGCAAAGCCGGCTCTGCGCAGGAGTTGGCCAAATATCTGGCGATGACCTCCAAGTCAAGCAAATATCTGCCCAACGCCAAGGTCGCCGGCCAGCGCCTGCAAAACGGCCAGGAACTCCAGCAGAACATGACCGGCGACCCGGAGGCGTTCAAAAGCAATTCGCCTTACTATCAGGTCTACCAGACCAACCGCCGCGCCGCCGAAAACGCGCTCAATAAAGAGAATATTCCCGCCGCCTACAAAAAGCAGGTGCGCGACTACTTCGACAGCATCAAGCCCTGAAAAAGTAAATAACTCAAGTTGCTACCTTGCCTCTTCGAGAAGGCAAACGGTGATGCAAAAGCCGGTTTCCAGAGCGATTCTCTCTCAATTCTCTCTCAATTCTCTCTCAATTCTCTCTCAAACGTGTTCCTAGGTAGCAACTTGGGTTAAATAGAGCCGCTCGACGCGGGAGTTTCAGACGCCCGACGCGTGGCTACTCCCAAAGAATCAAGCCCTGAAAAGAGAACTTTATGAGCGATATTGAACGACAAACCACCCAATTCCAGGCGGATTTTGACCGGGTGAAGCGTGAGATAAGCAAGGTCATCGTCGGCAACGAGCCGATTATTGATGGCGTTCTGATCTGCCTACTGGCCGACGGGCACGCGCTTCTGGAAGGCGTGCCGGGCCTGGGCAAGACGCTGCTGGTCCGCACGCTGGCCCAGGCATTGGCTCTCAAGTTCGCCCGCATCCAGTTCACGCCCGACCTGATGCCCGCCGACATCACCGGCACCAATATTCTGTTCGAGTCGGCGAGTGGGCAGAAAGAGTTCCGGTTCCAGCCCGGCCCGGTCTTTGCCAATATCGTTCTGGCCGACGAGATCAACCGGGCCACGCCCAAAACGCAGTCGGCGATGCTGGAAGCCATGCAGGAGCACTCCGTCACCGTCGCCGGAACCATGCATCTCCTGCAAGAGCCTTTCTTTGTGCTCGCGACACAGAACCCGCTGGAGATGGAGGGCACCTATCCTCTGCCCGAAGCCCAACTCGACCGCTTCCTGTTCAAGCTGCTGGTCACCTCGCCCACGTTTGAAGACCTCTCCCTGATCGTAGACCGCACCACCGGCCTGCCGATCCCGCCCATCAGCCCTGTACTCGACGGCGAGACCATTCTTCAGATGCGGACGCTGGCTCGCGAAGTCCCAATTGCGCCCACGGTGCGCGAGTTCGCCATCAAGACTGTGCTCGGCACCCATCCCGACTCCCCGCACGCTCCCCCGCAGGTCCAGCAGTTCGTCCGCTACGGGGCAAGCCCGCGCGGCGCGCAGGCGGTCGTGGTCGCCGCCAAGATACGCGCCCTGCTGGCAGGCCGCTACAACGTCGCCATCGAAGATATCGCCCAGGTGGCCCTTCCCGCCCTGCGCCACCGCATCATCCTCAACTTCGAGGGCCAGGCCGAGGGCATCCAGACCGACGCGCTGGTGCAGGCCATCCTGGAGAGGGCCAGAGCCGAAACCGAGGTCAAGCTATAGCGGTTCAGCCCCGGCAGGAGCAGCGCGCCTTTCTATCGAATCTGGAGGCGACGACGGGCACGAAAGAACGCCCGGAACACGCTAGCCGTCCAATTTCGGAGTCAAGAACGCCTGTGCTGCTCCCGTATGCCAGTGATCGCCCCCCCATGCGGTGGCCCTATATGACCTGGGCGCTGCTCTGCCTCAACGCCGCACTCTTTCTGTGGACATGGATCGCAGCGCGGCGCGGCGGCTGGTGGCAGGCCGAGGCCATCTACAACACGGTCGGCATTGTCCCGGCGCACTTCCGTCCCTTCACGCTGCTGACGTATGCGTTCTTCCATGCGGGCCTGGCCCATCTGCTGATCAACCTGTTCTACCTGTGGGTGTTTGGCGGGGGCGTGGAGGAGGCGATTGGGCCGGGACGTTTGCTGCTGCTCTATCTGGCGAGCGGGGCCTTTGGCGGCCTCCTCGAATACTGGGTTACGGTCGCGGTGCTGCAGCAGCCTGGCCTGATGGCCCAGCCCATCGTCGGGGCCTCGGCGGCGTGCGCGGGCCTGATCGGCGTGTTTGCCGTTCGCTACTATCGGGCGCGGCTGTCGTTCGTGGGACTGCCCTGGCGCCCGCATGTCGTGACGGTGGTGACGCTGTTTCTGGCCCTTGAGATCGGGACTGGACTCCGGGATATCTGGGTGGGGTCCGGGGCGGGGGGCGCGGCGCATTGGACGCATGTGGGCGGGTTCGTCTTTGGACTGGTCTGGGCGCAGGCTTTTCGGCTGGGCGAGGCCGGGGAGCGCGCCTACCTGCGCGCGGATGCCCTACAGGCCATGGAGAAGAACGTGCCGGGTGCGGCCATCAAGCGGTGGGAATCCCTGCTGGCGCGCGAGCCCAACAACCTGACGGCGCGGGTGGAGCTGGCCCGCGCCTGGCTGCTGCTGGGCGATAGGGAACAGGCAGGCCAGCACTACCTGGCGGCCCTTCAGGGCTATCTGAGCCACAACCGGCGCGCGGAGGCCGCGCGGCTCTACGCCGAAATGCGCGAGCACGATTTGCCGGCGCAGGGTCTCTCGGCGGCACAGCGCTACTTCCTCGCCGGCGCTTTGGAGGAGGGAGAGCAGCCTGCGTTCGCCGCCGAAACCTATCGCGCCCTCACCGTTCACGAACCCGACGCGCCGGAGGCAGAGTTAGCCCTGCTTAAGGCGGCCTCCCTCTATGTCCATCGGCTGAACCGGCGCGAGGAGGCCCGTATTCTGCTGCGGCTTTTTCTGGAGCGCTACCCGCACAGCCAGTGGCGCTCCCTGGCCGAAGACCTGCAACGTGCCGTCACGTAAAGTTAAGAAAGGAACAAGAAAATACAACGATGCATCCCTAGGTAGAACGTTATCTTGGAGACGTGTACAAAGGGTATGCTTTCCAAATGGCACAGGCTTGAGGGTAGGAGGGCAGTGATGGCGGGAAAAGTCTGGACGTTTGCCCTTGAGGATGGCCTGCATACGGTAGAAGTAGAGTACAGCCATTGGTCTCCCAGGGAAAGATTGCGTGTGGACGGTCAATTGATATCGGATGATCTGCGCTGGACTCTAGCAAGTCAATATCTCTTTACATATAGGACAGCACGCCTGCGTAGTAACCCTCGTCGTGCCTTCGTATCTTAGTCTACGCATTGACGGCCAACCTGTAGAACTCCTCCCCGACCAGGTCCTATTGCGGCCCGCCCAGGCGGAGGAGGGGGCTGCCAACGTTCTGCTGCGCCCGGCTAATGGAACGCCTAAGACCGCGCCGGACGAGTTGTTACGCCCTACCGAGGGGAGATAGAAAGGAAGAGACGATGCGGGTGCGATTGGATTATGGCAAAACGGGCCTGGAGGTGGAGCTGCCGGACGCCAACCTGATCGGCGTTCTTGGGCTCAAGCCCGCCCCGCCGCTGCCCGACCCGACGGCGGCGACCGAAGCGGCGCTCGCCCATCCTATCGGCACGGCCCCGCTGGCCCAGCTTGCAGCGGGCCGGCGCGACGCCTGCATCGTCGTCTGCGACATTACGCGGCCCGTGCCCAACAAGATCCTGCTCCCGCCGGTGCTGCGCACGCTGGAGGCGGCGGGCCTGCCCCCGGAATGCATCACCATTCTCATCGCCACCGGCACCCATCGTCCCAACCTGGGCGCGGAACTGGACGCCCTGCTCGGCCCCGAGATCGCCGCGCGCTATCCCGTCCGCAATCATGACTGCCGTGACCGTGAGGCCCACCGCTACCTGGGCGTCTCGCCTAACGGCGTCCCCGTCTGGCTGGATAAGACCTACTGCGACGCCGACCTCAAGATCACCGTCGGGCTGATCGAGCCGCACTTCATGGCCGGTTACTCCGGCGGACGCAAGCTCATCATGCCGGGACTGGCCGCGTTCGAGACGGTGCAGCGCTGGCACTGCCCGCGCTTCCTCGAATCGCCCCTGGCGACCAACGGCGTCGTCGTGGGCAATCCAGTTCACGCCGAATCCATCGCCATTGCCCGCCTCGTTCCACCCGATTTCATCCTGGATGTGACGCTCGACGAGTCCAACCGTATAACGGGCGTGTTCGCAGGAGAGATGGAGCAGGCGTGGCTGTGTGGCGTGGATTTTGCCGCGCAACACGTCCGCGCCGCCGCGCCGCAGGCTGCTGACATTGTAGTGACGACCTGCGCGGGCTATCCGCTCGACGCCACGTTCTATCAGGCGGTCAAGGGCATGGTGGGCGCCCTGCCAGTCGTCAAGCCTGGCGGCACCATCGTCATCGCCTCCGAGTGCGCCGAAGGCGTCGGCAGCCCGGACTTCACGCGAGTCTTATTGGAGACCGAGGATTTGCAGGCGTTCGTGGAGCACATCTCCCAGCCGGAGGTCTTCGTCCCGGAAGAGTGGGAGGTGGAGGAACTGGCCAGGGCGGCCCGCCACGCCGAGATCGTCTGCGTAGCCGACGGCATCCCCGCCGACACGCTCTCCCGATGTTTCGTCACGCCGGTCCCCACCGTCGAGGCAGGAGTCGCCCTGGCGCTGGAGCGGCACGGCCCACAGGCCAGCCTGCTGGCGATCCCGCGCGGTCCCTACGTCATTCCCTATGTGGCCGCGACCAGTACCTAGAACACTTGCACCCTGTTCCCTAATGCCAGCCCTATGTCATTATGCGGCCACAGCTGCCTGAGACCGAAGGGAAAGAACTGAGGCGTGGGCTTGGTTGTAGGCGTTAAAATCGGTGGGAATTCATCGCCAGCCCGGTAATTTCTCCGCTTGATTTTCATAACGGAACATGCTATACTTGCGCTCAAGCGAGACAGAGCCCTTCGGACAGGCACGCGACCCAATGCCCGTCTCGCCTCACCCTAGACTCTGTCGTCGCAGTCCCGTAGGGGAGCAACACGCTGATGAGCAGCCATCTCAAGACCTACCTGGATCGCGGGATCTCGTTTAAAGTTGAGGGTCGCTATGATGAGGCCGTGGCGGAGTTTCGCCACATATTGGAGGAAGATCCCAACTCCAGCGATGCGCACCATCAACTGGGCCTGGTATATGGTTTCACCGGCATGTTCGATGAATCTCTGGAAGAGCTACGCCATGCCGCTATGCTTGCACCGGCACGCACCGATATTCGCAATGACCTCGCGCTCACCTACTCGATGCTCGGCATGTATGATGAGGCCCGGGAGGAGTTCGAGGAGGTCTTGCGCCGCGATCCCAACAACGAAAAGGCCTTGAAAAACCTCCAGTTCTTTGCTGAGCCGTCGTGACCGCGCCCACTCCGCCGCCAGACCCTGCCTGGCCCAACAACGCTGAACCTGAGCCGTCCCCTTCCTCGGCGGCAATCCCGGTCGTCCCGCCGCGACCTATTGCGATCTCTTTCTCTGCCGCGCCCTTGCCCGCGCTGCCGTTCTGGCTCCCGCCGCTGTTCTACCTGGCGCTGGCCACTCTGTTCCTCTGGCGCTCGACCTTTACCGGGCAGGTCTTCCTCCCGGCAGGGCTGCTCGGACAGGTCGCGCCCTGGACGGCCCATTTTCCCGGCGGATCCCTGCCGTCCTGGGATCCCCTGCGCTGGGACGGCATCGCCCAGTTTTATCCCTGGCGCCATTTTGCCGCACGCACCCTGCGCGCCGGAACCATACCCCTCTGGAACCCCTACCAGTTCTGCGGCACGCCGTTCGTCGCCAACAGCCAGTCTGCCGTGCTCTATCCCGGCAACCTCGGCTTCTATCTGCTCCCCACGGCACAGGCGTTTGGCGTCAGCGCGCTCTTGCACCTGACGCTCTGCGGCTGGTTCACTTACCTCCTGCTGCGGCGGCTGCGCTGCGGGTCGGCAGCGGCGCTGCTCGGCGGCGCGGTCTATGCCTATTCGGCCTGGCAGGTCGCCTGGCTACAGTTGCCGACCTTCCTGGCCACCTCCTGCTGGTTTCCGCTGCTGCTGGCTCGGGCATATACCGTCCTCGGCACTCCGACGCCCTCCGGCCTCCGCCTGGCCCGATCCGCCGCCGGATTGGGCGCCGTCGTCGGGTTGATGCTGCTGGCCGGTCACCTACAGATCGCGTTCTATGGTCTGCTGGCGGGCAGCCTCTGGGCGCTATGCCTGCTGGCAGCGGGTGGACGGGCGCACGGTTGGCTGGCCGCAGCACGGGGCCTGGCGGCCTGCATCGGCGGGCTGGCGCTGGGCTTCCTCTTGGCTGCGCCGCAACTGCTGCCCACGCTGGAGCTTTCGCGCATGTCCCACCGGGCGGGCACGCCGACGGCGGCAGGCTACCGGGCCTATATCGAATACGCCCTGCCTCCCGCCGGGTTGGCCATGCTGACCCTGCCGGAGTTCTTCGGCAACAACTACGATCCCAACAACCCCTATTGGGGCTACTATATCAAGGTCGGCCCGGACGGCAGCGTCGCCGCAGTCCGTCACAATCCCGCCGAAACCGCCGCGTATGTGGGCATCGTGCCGCTGCTGCTGGGCATCCTGGCTCTGCTGCGCGGCGTGCGCGCCTTCCGCACAACCGCCGAAAGGGAGGCGGAGCCGGAATCGCGCCTGAGGAGCGGCGGCGCGCTGTTCTTCGGCGGCTTGGCGGTGGCGGCGCTGCTGCTGGCGCTCGGCACGCCGCTCAATGCGCTCTTCTACTTCGGGGTGCCGGGTTTCGGGCAGTCCGGCTCGCCCGCGCGGTCGCTGGTGCTGTGGGCGCTGGCGTGGGCCGCGCTCTCTGGTCTGGGCCTGCACACGCTGCTGGATCGCCCTCCTTCCCGACACGAGATCGGGATCGTCCTGGGCGCATTCGCGCTAATCCTAATCCTCGGCCTGGGTCTAGCGGCGATCTCGCTTGCCGTCCCGCCGCCCAACCTCACCGTGCCGACGCTGGGTGACGTCTTTGAGCGCATCGGAGCGGGCTGGATTCGCCTGGCCGCCGCTGTGGCTGCCGGCGCCGCGATCCTACTGCCCGCTCTGCGGGGCACGTCAGGGCAGGGCAACGCGGAAACGGGAACAGAGGGAAGGGGAGGAGCGTGGCGGCGCGTGCCCGCGCTGGTGCCAGCTGCCTTGCTGGCCGTTGTTGCCGACCTCTTCCTGGTGGGCCTCAACGTCAACCCGACGGCTCCTCCCGCGGCGGTCTATCCGGAGACGCCCGGCTTGCAGTTGTTGCGGCAGCGGGTCGGGCCGCATGAGCGTATCTTCCCCATCAACCAGCAGTGGAGCCTCTACAAGCCCCCGCCCGCCGTGCTGCCGCCCAACGCGGCCATGGTCTACGGCCTGCGCGACGTGCAGGGCTACGACTCGCTGTTTCCGGGCCAGTACAAGGCGTTCGCCAACCAATTCGCGCGCCCGAACCGGCAGGGCGTCCTGGACGCCAGCCCGCCGGAAGTCGGCAACATGGTATTCTTCCAGAACGCCACCGCGCCGCTCACGCCTTACACGGCGGCTGCCCTGGCCGTGACGCTCCCGCTCACCTCCGAAGCCTTCGCCCCGCAGGCCGTGCCCTCCGCCACGCCCCTCTACGACGCCGCGAGAGAAATGGCCCTGTTTGCCCTGCCCAACTCCAGGCCGCGCGCCTGGCTCCAGGCGCTTGCCGCTCCGGCAGCATCGCCTGCGGCGCGCCTCACCTGGCGGGACGACGGCCCGACCCGCGTGGCGCTGGACGTAGACACCACCGTTCCTGCGACCTTGAACCTGGCCGACCAGTTCTATCCCGGCTGGCGCGCGACCATAGACGGCAGCCCCGCCGTCATCATGCGGCAGGCGGCGGCGCCCATCTATCGCGCCGTCGCCGTGCCGCCGGGACGCCACCGTATCGCCTTCCGCTACGATCCGGCCAGCTTCCGCGTCGGCCTCTACCTGGCCTGCCTCGCCTGTTTGCTGATAGCTCTGCTCCTCGCCTCTGGCTTATCGGAGAGGAAAACGGGTATAATAGGCCATCTGGGGGCCGGATAGAGAGCGCGGGTGTGAAAATCTATCCGCTCACGCAAAGGATGCGTTGCGCTGCATGAAGACTGTCATCGTCGTTCCGACCTATAATGAGGCGCAAAATGTGCCGCTGCTGGCCGAACAGGTCACCCGTTATGCTCCCCAGGCGCACCTGCTTTTAATGGATGATAACTCCCCGGATGGCACGGCGGAGATAGCCGAACGTCTATTCCATTCGCGCCCGGAATACGCCCACCATCGGGTGATACGGCGCACCGGACCGCGCGGCCTGGGCCGGGCGTACCGAGACGGTTTTCAGCGCGCCTTGCACGAGGGGTACGACCGCATCCTCCAGATGGATGCCGATCTATCGCACGATCCGGCCTATCTGCCCGCTCTGCTGGAGGCCAGTGAGCGCGCCGATCTGGTCATCGGCTCACGCTACTGCCCGGGGGGCGGCGTGCGCAATTGGCCCTGGCATCGCCTCCTGCTTTCCCGCTTCGCCTGTCGCTACGTCCAGATCATCGCCCGAATACCCGTTGCCGACGCCACTGCCGGGTACCGCTGCTGGACGCGCTATGCCTTACAGGCGGTGGATCTGGAGACGCTGACCTCGGAGGGTTATGCGTTTCAGGTGGAGATGGCGTACCGCGCTGGTCTGGCCGGAATGCGGATCGTCGAGGTCCCCATCGTCTTTACCGACCGGCAGTTCGGGCACTCCAAAATCTCACGCACCGTGCTGGTTGAATCATTTTTGATGCCCTGGCGCCTGCGGCAGCGGCCCTGGCAGCCTGCCGGTACGCTGTACCACGCTCAGGCTGTGGTGGAGAGAGCGGTCGAGCCGGTGCGGCACGACTAGACCGTGCTGCTTTATTGTCTGTGCGGGCAGCAGGCATAGTTTGTGCGAAGTGACGATCCACGGAGAGGAAGAACCCCGTTCTGATGTCGCGCATGTAGTCGCGGCAGGCATGGTTGATACGAAGTAACGACTGGCGGAGAGAGAGCCGCAGGGCCGTCCGTGCGGGCAGCAAGGATGGCTGTGCCCTGCGGGCGGTACGGGCCGGGCGGCTTGCACATAGCAAATAGGGAAGAGGACGATCAAGTTATGAAGAGAATCTATAACTTTAGCGCAGGGCCGGCTATCTTGCCGGTGCCGGTTCTGGAGGAGGCCAGCCGGGGCATCCTGGAGATCAACGGCTCGGGAATGTCCATTCTGGAAGTCAGCCACCGGGGCAAGGACTATGAGTCTATTCACTTCGACGCCAAGGAGCGGCTGCTGCGCGTGCTGGGCCTCTCACCCGAGACGCATACGGCGCTGTTCCTGGGCGGCGGGGCGAGCCTGCAATTTGCCATGCTGCCGATGAACTTCCTGCGCGCCGGGCAGACCGCCGACTACGTGAACACGGGCGAGTGGGCGGTGAAGGCCATCAAAGAGGCCAGGCGCTTTGGCGGCGTGAACGTGGCGGCATCTTCCGAAGAGGCGCGGTTCTCCTATATCCCGAAAGACCTCAATCTCACGCCGGGCGCGCAGTACGTCCATATCACCACCAACAACACCATCGAGGGTACGGAGTGGCCGACGCTGCCGGAGACCGGCAGCGTCCCGCTCGTCGCCGATGCCTCTTCCGACATCCTGGCCCGCGCCCTGGACTACTCGCGCTTCGCCCTGATCTATGCCGGGGCGCAGAAGAACGCCGGTCCGGCTGGCGTGACGCTGGTGATCGCGCGCAAGGACTTCCTGGAGCGCGCCAACGACGACGTGCCCACCATTCTCTCCTACAAGACGCACGCCAAGGCCGATTCGCTCTACAACACGCCGCCGGCCTTCGCCGTCTATGTCGTTGGGCTGGTGCTGAAGTGGATCGAGGAGCAGGGAGGGCTGCCGGTCATCGAGGCGCGCAACCGCGAGAAAGCGACGATTGTGTATGAGGCGCTGGATGCCCACCCGGACGTGTACGACCCCGCCGTGCGCGACAACGCCGACCGCTCCCTGATGAATGTCACCTTCCGGTTGAGGAATTCCGACCTGGAGAAGGGGTTTCTGGCGGGCGCGCAAGCGCGCGGCATGGACGGCCTGAAGGGCCATCGCTCCGTCGGCGGTTTCCGGGCCTCCATCTACAACGCCTTCCCGGTCGAAGGCTGTTGCGCCCTCGCTGACTACCTGGATGAGTTCGCCGCCGCGCATAAGTAATCGCGGCATTTTGGGATTTACTCTAAATCGGGCCTGGCTGGAAAGCCAGGCCCCAGGTTTATATAGGCATTAGCGGCTGCCCTGGGGAATCGGCTCTAAAGAGTTTTGGTCGGACTTAATCTCACCGAAAAAGCCCACGAAGTGGCGTCCCTGTTCATCAGAGAAGAAGGTGCCGATCTGCAGGCAATTTTCTGCGGTCATTACAATGTCCGCTTTCCTTATATCGCGTTGGAATGGCAGCAGCCTGCCGCTAAATGCCAGAGACCTGGGCTGTGCGATGGCGCTCTCCAGAGCATTCGAAACAAAGAATATGAGTAAAGCCTGTTTCTGCTCCGGGGTGAGCCTGGAATAGGGAGTTATCTTCCCATCAAAGGGATCAGGCTTCAGCACCTCTACCAGCAGATTTTGTTGCTTGAGGCGCAGAGAGTCCATCTTTGCGCCGACGCTGGCTTGGGGAGCCATCAACTCGTAAGTTCCCTGCTGCTTGAGCGCTTCTAGCTCCTGGCGCATCTGCGGGTCTGCGATGGGCGATAATTCCTCTACCGAAACGCCGAATCCGGCATAGCGGCGCATTTCTATCGGCATGGCCTTGTACAGCGCCGGCGGGATTTCGGCAATCTCTCTTGGAAGGCGAACTCTAGGGCGTGTTATCAGATAGTGCCCTGGCTCCGTTTTGTACCATATCCACTCATTCAGGGCTGCCAGGGCGTCCAGCGCATCTTGCGCCGGCAGATTGTCCATCTGCACTATCAACTTGTGTTCCCGCAAATAACTTGCGGCGTTAATCGCGAGTCCTGTCTGCTGAGATAATGCCGCGGCGACTTTTTCTAAAGTAGTCGGTCCTAATCGCAGATGTACACGAATGGCTAGCTTTGCCTCTTGCGCCTCCGGCTGAGAGCAGGCAGGCATCCTTATATAAGCAATGGCGAAGCAAGCTATTAGAAAGCGTAGACTTCGATTTAGGCAGGCAGAAAGGGACGACATGGTTACTGCCCTCCTTGAAATTTTGGCGTTAGGCGCGGCTGGGGGGCTTGCCAGGGCAGGCAAGTGATGAGTTCTCCGCCATTCTGGTCTTTGCCGACAAAGGTGAATTGCCAGTGATTAGGGATGCCCTTGACAGGCTCCACAGGCAACCCCATGCGTTTCTGGTAGAAGGTCGGCCATTCCCGCATCTGCAAAAAGGATTGCGGCATCGAATCCAGTTGAGCCAACAGTAAGGTCCAGGCCGAGCATGGCTCTGAGAAATAGCTGCTCAACACGGCCTGTTGCAGCAGGTTCAACTGTTGAACCGAAAGCTCGCTGCCGCGCAGAACCCTGCCTGAGCGCAGGAGCAGTACTTGCGCAGGCGTGAAGGAACGAAACAATTCCGTGATAATGGCGTTCTCGTGAGCAGGGTTGGGATCGAAGGGCAGAGCTTGAAGCACGGCCACAATCTCCCGCGCCATCTGCCGCATCTCTTCCAGGTTCATCTGTGGATAGTCGTCCGGGTTTTTGAACCGTTTACGCATCAAAATGACCCCACTTTTCAAGGGCATCCATGTATAGTCGAAAATATCGGCCACGCGATCCAGCGCTTCTTTGGCGGTTCCGTTCAATTCAACGTCGGCCTGCCTGGTCAGCGGCTCTCCATCCGCCACAATACTAAGCCCCAATTGCGCTGATAAAATTGCCGTAATGTCGGAAAGCGATTGCCTCTGCACCGTTAAGGCGATGGGCTTTGCCATCCAATCAGGAGAGAGGTTGCTTGGTTGGGCAAAAATCGGGCAAGCGCAAAGAAGCGCAGCGCCGAGCGTAAAGCAAATGCGCAGAACAGCACGGCTGCCGGTCATTCGAGTGGTCAACTTCATAACTGCCCTTTCTTTCTAAAAAGGCTGCTCAGAGAATTGTCGTAGCTCTCTCCATCACCAGAGTTACCTCTGGAATGCTCTATCTTAAATCACGGCAGACAGAGTTACCAGAAACCTCTCTCTGAGCGGACCTATTAACAACCGCAATACCATCATGAAAAAGGTAACGAGGCAGCACTCCACTAAGCGATGACGTGAAATTGAGCGTTTGAGAGGAACGCACCAGTTCCTGGAGAGCTACCGGTAGAGACGGGCTAATTGCTTGCTACTGCCCCGGACGTAAACGCACTGGCAGATAAATTTTGTGCGTTTGCAGATATCTGCATACTGGCGGTAAAAGGGGAAACACCGCCGGCTGTAGCCTGCCAGGGATCATAGGTTACAGTACCACCATAAGTAGGCGGTGCGCTAAAGCTGGCAGGCGGGAAGCGAGTTGATGGGTTTGGCTGAAGTGTGCTAGAAGCTAGTGGAAAAGGCGGCATTGTCCCGGAGGCACTGCCGGATTCGTAGCCGGAGAACGTCAGCGTCAACGCAGGCACAGGTAAAGCGCCTGTCCAGGTAAATGTACGCTTTGCGTAAATCATCGCGTAGGCCTGGGCGTAAGGGCGTTGGCTAGATGCACTCACCGAAGTGGTGGTGATACTGAGACTTCGGGCATCAGGATCGTTTTGCGGCGTAAGCGTTGAGGTGATGGTATAGCCAGAATAGTCGCTGGCAGTCCAACCCTGCGCATGGGAAACGGTTGAGATGCCCAAGCATAAGAAAACAAAAGCGGCAAGGGTTCCGAGCTTAATCCGTCTCATGATATGTTCTCCTGACAGTAACTTGTTGTGCAGTTGTTCTCTTACACGGTTTGATATGGAGCGTTGGAGAGGCAATTGCGCTTGCAGAAAGGGCTGCCTGTTATGTAGATCCAGCTTGGAACAGGCATTTATGCAGAACCTATCTGGTCCAGGCTAGGCGGGGTGCGTGGTAGATATCGAGAGTAGATTGGGGTGTTGTTGCGTGTAGAAGATTCGCCAGCGCGGGCACGGAAAGACTCGCGCAGGCAAAGGTCAACAAACTGTTGAGTTAGTCGGAGAACAGGAATAAACAGAAATAAAATATCTAGTGATGGGGGGTGAAAGAGGAAGAAAGCAAGGCGTGGTGAAGTGCGCGTCCTGCAAGGTCTGGGTCGTTGTGGAACCTATACAGATCATCATCTTCTCCGAATAATATTGCAATGCCCGACATTCACACTATTGCAGCAATATAACACGATTCAAAAAGCCTGTCAATATCCATTTCACCAAAATCTTTTAAAATTTTGTACAACCATTTGCTCGGCCAGCGCCCACCGAAACTGTGGTTTAAGGTAGGGCCTTTCACAGACAACTACGGTTTCGTGCCGTGTCGCCCAGACAGGGAAGGGTGGAGGTTTTTTAGAAACAGTGATGAAATCCTGTATCAAGGCGGGAGAGTTGCCGTCTGGGTGTCCTGCAAGTTCACCGCCTGAAAAGGGAGAAACTACGCCATGCTCATAGATGTTCACACGCACGCTTTCCGTTACCCGGAACATATCTCCGACTCGTTCTTACGGGAAGCGCAGATCGCGCGGGGCACGCCCATCGATCTCACCATCGAGTGGGAAACGTACCGGCAGGCGATGGAGCCGGTAGAGAAGGCGATTGTCTTCGGGCTGAAGGCGCGGCACGTCGGCATTGTCGTCCCGGATGGCTACATCGCCGATTTTGTCAGGAACGACCCGGACAAGCTCATCGGCTTCTGCTGTGTAGACCCCAATGAGCCGACCTATCGGGAGGATTTCCTCCACGCCATCGAAGACCTGAAGCTGGCCGGAATCAAGCTCGCGCCCATGTACGCCGATTTCAGCCCGCTCGACGACCGGCTGACTCCCATCTACGAGCGGGCGCAGCGCGACGGCCTGCCCGTTCTCTCCCATATCGGCACGACCTTCTGCCAGTTTGCGCCGCTGGCCCACACGCGCCCCATCCTGATTGACGAGCTTGCCATGCGTTTTCCGCGCCTCAAGTTCATCATGGCCCACCTCGGCCATCCCTGGGAGCCGGAAACCCTGGTCGTCATCCGCAAGCATCCCAACGTCTGGTCGGATCTCTCCGCGCTTTACTACCGTCCCTGGCAGCTTTACAACAGCCTGGTGCTGGCGCAGGAGTACGGCGTGATGAAGAAGATCCTCTTCGGCTCGGACTATCCCTTCGCCACGCCCGCCGACTCCATTGCCGGGCTGCGCCGACTCAACAACATGGTAGAGGGAACCAACCTACCTCGCATCTCCCATACCCTGCTCGACGAGATCATCTACCGAGACAGCCTCGCTATCCTCTTCGGCGATCCCCGTTAGTACCTGCCGCGCGCGGCGCGGGCCATTGGGAAGTAACCTACGACTTGATGGTGGCCCTGGTAAATAAATAGGAGGCAGGCCGCGGAACCAGAGTCTCCTGGCTCTGCGGCCTGCTAGTTCCTGGGCATATCCTTTAGATGGCTTCCAGAGCGTACCGAACGGCCTCTTCCAACGGCATCGCCTGTCCCTGAGTCCAAGCCATCGCGCACGTCTCCGCGGTCATCAGCCTCCAAGTCCTCTCTCGAAGCAGGCAAAAAAGGGCATAACACCCTCTAGGGGGGAGAGGTGATCGGCGCGTCCTGCACGACGGCCATGTTGATTAGCTGGCCGCCATTGGCCGGGTTGACCTCTCCAAAGACGAAGACGGTATACGCCTTGCCCGCTTGTAGAGTCTGCGTGCTGGAGCCTGCGGGTATCGGCAATACCTGCCCTCCAGAGCTAACGCTAAAATTGAAGGATTGCCCTGCGATGGGCGTCACGGCCACGTAGTTGGAGCTCTGCGTATAGGCCACGCCGGTCGTCACGATGGGCACGGTTTGCGGGGGATTTCCGCTGACGTTGGAGAGCGTAATGTTGCCGGCGTCGGGAGAGAGGTTGACCAGCCGGACGAGCGCCTGGTTGGCGGGAGGCGTCGGCGGGTTATCAATCAAGCGCGCCAATTGCGGGGCTGCCGCGCTGCCCACAGGCTGCCCGCAGACGCCGCTGGCCGTGATGGTATAGGTGCCGTTGTTGGTGCCGGGGTCGTGGGGCGACAGAGTGAACGGAGCCTGTGGAGCGAGCGCGTTGGTCGTCGTGCCGGCGGCATAGACGTTGGTGGTGAGGCCGTTGCCGGAACGTACCAGCATGTAATTGGAGGCCGATCCATAGGCGACGCCGCCGGCAGGGTTGAACGGCTCCGTGTTGTTGCTGGCAAGCACATCAATGGCGCCGTTGCCGGGACAGCCGCCCATCCCGTTGAAAACGCGGACGCGGCTATTGGTGTTGGCGCTGGGGCCGAGGCTGGAATTGCCGCCGCATCCTGCCAGCAGCGCCGCCAGTATCGCGGCGATACTTACGTAGGTGAACAAAGCACTCCTGCGAAGATGCATAGCACACTTTCTCCTTCTTAGGAATGACCAATCCTGGGAATCGCCAATCCATCCGGTCGGGTTAAGCCATACAGAGGCGCAGGGCCGTGCGCAGGGAGGAGCGGAGAGTCGCCGCTCTTTGAGAACGCCTCAAACCATCGTTACGTGTGCGGGGGGAAACAGTGACAATGCCGATGGCTGGCACTTTATGCAACACTCTGGAATACGCAGGCACAGGCAAACGGTTCCTCCGCCGCAGGCTTCATTTTGATTCTGGCCCGTTTGGCGGCAGGAGAGCGCGCCGCCGAAGGTGAACCACCCGGCAGGAACGCAAACGCCACGGAGAAATGCTGTCATGCCTCGTGACCTCAAGATTACCGATCTGCGCGTCGCCGTCGTCGGCAGAGCGCCGATGACCTGTCCGCTTATCCGCATTGACACCAATCAGGAAGGCCTCTACGGCCTGGGCGAAGTCCGCGATGGGGCCAGCAAGACCTATGCGCTAATGCTCAAAAGCCGGCTGCTGGGCGAGAACCCGCTGGACGTGGACCGGCTTTTCCGCAAGATCAAGCAGTTCGGCTTCCATGCCCGGCAGGGTGGGGGAGTCAGCGCGGCGGAGATGGCGCTGTGGGACATTGCCGGCAAGTACTACGGCGTGCCGGTCTACCAACTGCTCGGCGGCAAGTTCCGGGATAAAATTCGCATCTACGCCGACACCGAGATGGCTCCCGATCCGGAGACGACCGCGCAAAAGCTCCAGAAACGCATGGAGCAGGGATTTACGTTCCTCAAGATGGATCTGGGAATAAGGCTGCTGGAGCGGGTGCCCGGCATGATGACGCTTCCGCCCGACGTCTCCATCCGCGACATGGTCAACACGCAGCACATGTTCACGGGCATAGAAATTTCCGAGCGCGGCATCGGCGTGCTGACCGAGTACGTGGCGCACGTGCGCAAGGTCATCGGAATGGATATACCGCTCGCCGCCGACCACTTCGGGCACGTCGGCATCAACTCCTGCATCCGGCTCGGCAAGGCGCTGGAGCCCTACAACCTGGCCTGGCTGGAGGACATGATCCCCTGGCAGTATACCGATCTCTGGAAGCGCATCACGGACGCCATCCTCCTGCCCACCTGCACCGGTGAAGACATCTACTTGAAGGAGCCTTTCCGGGAGCTGTGCCAGAGGCACGCGGTGGATGTCATCCATCCTGACCTGGCGACTGCCGGCGGTATTCTGGAGACCAAGAAGATCGGCGACATGGCGCAGGAATACGGCATCCCGATGGCGATGCACTTTGCCGGCACGCCGGTCTCCTGCATGGCAAACGTTCACTGCGCAGCGGCCACCGAGAACTTCCTGGCACTGGAAAACCATTCGGTAGATATTCCCTGGTGGGATGACCTGGTAGAGGGGATCGAGAAGCCGATTGTCAATCGGGGCTACATCAAGGTTCCGGAGACGCCCGGCCTGGGCATCACGCTCAATGAGGACGTCGTGCGCGCGCATCTGCGCGCGCCGGGCTACTTTGAGCCGACGCCGGAGTGGGATGACGAGCGCTCGTCGGATCGGCTCTGGAGTTAAACCGTAGAGGCCACCGGGATAAAGAGGCGTCGGGAGTTTCATCCATAGAAACCACCAGGACAAAAAGGCATCAGGAGATTTGTGGCTTTGCCTGGCGGTTCGGGGAGGAAGGAAGGAGGGCCAGCCATGTTGACCGAAGAGCAAAAGGCCGCGTTCTGGCGGGATGGGTTCCTGCCGGTGCACGATGTACTGACAGCCGAGGAGGTGGCGGCGCTCAAAAGGCGCACGGAGCAGATCATCCTGGGCGAGGTGGAGTTCCCGAAGGAGTATATCCAGTTGGAGCCGGTGTTTGAGGCGGGCGAGGGCGAGGGTGTCCCTTTGCAACATCGCGTGCGCAAGATATGGAATCTGACCCAGTATGACCCCGTCTTTCGCGAATATGCGCGCCACCCGAAAATCGTGGCGGCGCTGGTAGACCTGCTGGGGCCGGATGTCAAGCTCTATACGGATCAGATGCTGCTCAAGCCGCCCTTCCACGGCTCGGCCAAGCCCTACCATCAGGACTCGGCCTACTGGCCCATCGAGCCGAGGGAGCTGGTGACCTGCTGGATGGCCCTGGACGACGCTACGGTCGAGAACGGATGCATGCGCTTCCTGCCTGGCTCCCACAAGCAGGGCCTGCTGACGCATCACCATCTGGAAGGGCCGCACATCGTCCCGGAAGGCTGGGAGGAGCTGTCGAAACATCCTGAAGAGGTCTGCGTGGAGTTGAAGGCGGGAAGCTGTAGCTTCCATCATAGCCTGGTGCTGCACGAGACGTCGCCCAATCGCTCGCCCAGGCCGCGCATCGCCATGACGACCGCCTACATGCGCGCCACTTCCCGCTATGTCGGCAATCCCCCACAGCCGGAATACATAACCATCGCGGGCCGTTCCTATCCCGGCTGTGTGTAACCTAACCCCTCATTCCGGCAGGCTAAACCCTGCCGCTGTGGGGCCTGCGGCCTGCTGCCCACCTACGTGGGCGAGACTCTCTGCCTGTGCAGGCAGAGGCAAACCCTGGCTTCTGCTCTCCCCTCCCCTGTTGTTGGGGATCGCTAGGTGTCGCCAGGCGGAGGGCTGTGGCCAGGTGTGGCTAGGCGGAGGCGCGAACCATGGCAGCGCCGACCCGAGCAGGGGCCCAACCGTTGCAGGCGCGACCCTTGCAGTCCATTGCAGGGCCGACCCTGGCAGTGGGCAAGGGAGTGGGGGCGGCCCAACTTTGGAGGTTTCGATCATGCCGCTGAATCGTCGTGAGGATATTCTTTACTTTACGCGCAAGAATCCGTTCGACCGCTTTCCGGATGGCCGTCCGCATGTGCCCGATAATCTGTTGGAGCGCATGCGGCACGTCACCGCCGAGGAGGCGTGGGGGGTGATGGCCCGCCATGGCTACCACCATCAGTTCGAGGGCGGATGGTTTAATGTCCACCCGGAGAAGGTAATGGTCGGGCGGGCGGTTACGGCCAAGTTCGTTCCCTCCCGGCCCGATTTACATGAGGCGATTGAAGAATGGGGCGCGCAGAACGGCGGCGTGGGCGGCCAGAACTCCTGGGTCATTGATACGCTGGTCGAGAACGATGTCGTCGTCGTGGATCTGTTCGGCAAGATCGAGGCGGGCACATTTGCCGGAGATAACCTGGGCACGGCGATTGCCCGCCGCACGAAAGCCGGCATGGTCATTGACGGTAGCATTCGCGACCTCGCCCGCCTTCAGCAAATCCCGAACCTGGGCATCTTCGCGCGGGGCGTGGACGTGGCCGGCATTTCGGGCGTAACGCTGGTGGGCCTGAACTGCCCTATCGAGATCGGTAAGGCCACCGTGCTGCCCGGCGATGTGGTGCTGGGCACCTGCTCCGGCGTCACCTTCATTCCGCCGCATCTGGTGGAGGAGGTCGTGGAGTCCTCTGAGCGCATCCGGCTGCAAGATGAATGGGGCCAGGAGCAGATCCGTGCGGGCCGCTACTCGCCCGGCGAGGTGGATCGGGCCTGGAACGACCAGATGAAGGCCGAGTTTGAGGAGTGGCGTCGGATGCGGGCAGGCTAAGTCGGGCCATGAATGACCCGTCTCTAGGGCGGCTACGCCGCCAACCGACTGCAAGGGACGGCACTGCCACTGCTAGGGTCGGAACTACGCACGCTCGTTCCTCCGCCTAGCGACACTCGTGCCTCTGCCTTGCGACTACCGGACGGAACACCTGGCTTGGCTGTGCGTCCGCTAGTCGCAAGGCCGAGCCGCGAACCGTTGAGCGGCGTCCCTTGCAGTCGCTTGGCCGTAGGCCCTAGAGCCGGGTATTTTCCATGCCCGGCGTCGAGTGCTGGACTGCTGCAAATAGGGCAGGGCAAAGAGGTCGCCGTGTCTAATTTGGCCGTAATCCGGCATGGGATGAATAGACGCTGGAGGGAGGAGTAGATCGCCCTATGGAAATGGGAATTGTCGGATTGGGACGCATGGGCGGCAACATGGCCGAGCGCCTGGTACAGCGTGGGCATCGCGTCGTCGGTTGCGACCCCTCTCCCGAAGCCAGGGAGCGGGCCGAAAAGGCGGGCGTGGTGGCCGTCGGCTCCATCACCGAGATGATCGCCAATCTTGAGCAGACGCCCAAAGTGCTCTGGAGCATGGTGCGCTCCGGTCAGGTCACAGAAAACGTCATCCGGGAGATAGCCACGGCGCTCCGTCCCGGCGACATCATCATTGACGGCGGCAACTCCCGGTACTCCGACTCGGTGCGCCGCTACAACGAGCTCAAGGCCCAGGGCCTTCAGTTTTTAGATGCGGGAACCTCCGGCGGCATCTGGGGGCTGACAGAAGGCTACTGCCTGATGGTCGGCGGCGATACGGAGACGTTCCAGGCGGTCGAGCCGCTGCTGCAAGCCCTGGCGACGGAGGGCGGCCTGCTGCATACCGGGCGCTCGGGCTCCGGCCACTACGTCAAAATGGTTCACAACGGCATCGAGTACGCCCTGATGCAGTCCTACGCCGAAGGCTTCGAGCTGCTGAAAGCCTCGCCTTATCCCGACCTCGACCTGCACGCCATCAGCGCGCTCTGGATGCACGGCAGCGTCGTCCGCTCCTGGCTGCTGGAGCTGGCCGCCGACGCCTTCGCCAAAGACCCCAACCTCGATCAGATCACCGGCTATGTCGAAGACTCCGGGGAGGGCCGTTGGACGGTGCAGGAGAGCATCGAGCACGCCGTCCCCACGCCGGTCATCGCGCTCTCGCTCTACCTGCGCTTCCGGTCGCGCCAGGCGGATAGCTTCAGCATGAAAGTGCTGGCGGCGCTGCGGCGGGAATTCGGCGGGCATCCTGTCCATCCGGTGGTCGTCACGCCCCCGCACGTACCGGGGCTAGAGGCCGCCGGCGCCGAAAAGACCGATGACCATGCGGATATATAGGGCAGCCCACGCCTTTAGGGCCGGGCGAAACGGGATTAAGGAATCGAGTGAACGTTATGAAATTTCGCGCTCGGATCTGGAATGTGATGCTTCTCGGAGCCGTGCTGCTGGCCGGGGATACGGCCCTGCACTACGTCCACGCGCAGAATGAGGCCGGTCCGCCGAAAGTCCTGACCGCGCAGGAGTTCCGCCTGGCGGATAAAGACGGCAAGACACGCGCCACGCTCGCTCTCCAGCCCAACGGCAATCCAGGATTGGCTTTTCTGGATAAAGAGGGCAAGCGCCGCGCCAGCTTCGGCCTTTCAGAGGCGGGCGAGCCCGGCCTGCAGCTCTATGGCAGTGACGGCAAGCTCCGCGCCCGGCTGACCATGCTGCCCGATGGCACGACCGCGCTCGCCCTGCAGGATAAAAGCGAGGCCATCCGCGCGGCGCTGCGCGTGCGTCCCGACGGCAGCCCGGCGCTCTCCCTGCACGACCCCGATGGCAAGAGCCGCGCCGAACTGGATACCCAGACCAATGGCAGCGTCAGCCTGTCACTCTCCAATAAGGAGGGCAAAGGCGGCGCAGGCTTGATCATACTGCCCGACGGCAACCCGGTCGCCGTTTTCAAGGACAAGGACGGCAAGGTTGTCTGGGCGGCGCCCGGCCCGGAGATCGAGATCAAGCCGGAATAGCTCTGTCCGGGAGGAGTCCGAAGGGCGAACTTTCCCGCCTGGAGCGAAAGCGTCCTCGACAGAGTCCCGGCCCGGCGTGCGACGGCGGCTCTGCCACGTTCAAACCAGTCGGCCTCATCGGTAGAGTTCCGGCTTGAGCGTGGCGATGTAGGGAAGATTGCGATACTGGCCCCTCCAGTCCAAGCCGTAGCCGACCACAAAGGCGTCGGGGATTTCAAAGCCAACGTAGTCCACCGCAATATCCACGATCCGGCGGTAAGGGCGGTCGAGCAGCGTGCAGATGCGCAGGGAGGCTGGCTCTCGCACCAGCAGGTTGCGCCGGATATAGGCCAGGGTCAGGCCGGTATCAATGATGTCCTCCACAATGAGGATGTTGCGGCCCTGAATGTTATCGTCCAGGTCCTTGGTCAGCCGCACCGTGCCCTGCATCTGCCCGGCATAGCTGGAGATGCCCAGACAATCTAGCGAGAGGGGGCGGGGCATGGCGCGGGCAAGGTCGGTCAGGAAGAAGAGGCCGCCGCGCAGGATGGTGATCAGGTGCAGGTCGCGCCCGGCGTAATCGCGCATGATCTGGCGGCCCAGCTGGCGCACCCGCGCCCGCAACTTCGCTGGGGGAACGATGATCTGGTCTATATCCTCTTCCACAGCAGCCTCCGCCTCCCGAAAAAAATCTTTGAAAAATTTCTCCAAACCCCCTTGACAACCTGCAAACCCGTGCTTATAATATAGCTACGCTGTACGCAGTAAAATCCTTGCAGCGGAAACCTGAGCGATGTTGCGATACGCTGCACGGACAGCTTGTTGATGTAGCTCGGAGCGAACGGTTAGTCGCCAGAATAACTCACGAAATGCCGCAAGGTAGGTCGAGAGTGTTCTGGAAACTTCCGCAAGCAAAGAGCGACGGAGAGCTACCCCAATAGGGGCGTGCGCTGAATGCAGTAATCCGTATCCAGGCGCTTCGAGCGAACTTGATGGGTCGAAAGGTCTGTTGAGACGCGCGAGGCAGCATGGGCGGATAAACGAGCTTCAGCGAAGTCCGTGAGATATCTGCCATCGCTCAGGTTTTTTTTATGCCTACCCCTCTCCTAGATCGTATCCGCCCAGGCATTCCACGTCTTTTTACGCCTGCCTCTCTCCGCTTCGCGCCTCTATCTTCCGCCCGTACTTGACCAGCAGCGCCTCTACGTCCTTGAGCGCCAGCAGCTTGATATTCACATCCGGGTAAAGTTCGCGCAGCTTGCGGATTTTGCGGTTTTTGCGGTTGGCGAGCGCGGGCTTGATCGTGGTTACTTCCAGGTAGAGGTCGTAGTCGGGCAGGTAGAAGTCGGGAGTGAAAGATTGCGTGGGACGCTGCTGAGCATCCCATTCCAGGGGAAACGATCGGGGCTCATATTCCCATCGAACGCCATAGAAATCCAGCAGACGGGCGATCTCCGCCTCGCTCGAATGGGCAAACGCTACAGCGGGCTGTGGGGATAGCTCTGCAGGCATAGGCACTCCTTCTCAAATAGGGCGTCGTCACCGACGCGCAGACCTATTTCAGTATAGCGGCGCGCGCCCACCTTTGTCAACCTTTTTCACCTTATCCAACGCCGGACTATCTCCGCAGGATTTTCCCGCCGCAATGTGGAAATCCGTCAGCGCCAAAATGCTCCAGGAGTACGCCATGCGACAATGCCCCTTGCGCCTGCTTCTGCCCTGCCTGCTGACGACACTCTTCGCCCTCTCGCTGGCCCTGATGTCTCCCCGTCCTGCGCGCGCCGACGACGGCATTTTTCCGCCCGCGCCCGCCGCCAAAGCCTCCATTGACTTCGACGGACGCGGCTTCCGCATCCGGGGCAAGCGGACCTTCCTCTGCTCCGGCAGCCTCCACTACAGCCGCGTGCCGCGCGCTCTCTGGCGTGACCGCCTGCTTCGGATGAAGCGCGCTGGGTTCAACACCGTTCAGACCTATGCCTTCTGGAACTTCCACGAGCCGCAGGAGGGCCGCTGGGACTTCTCCGGCGACAAAGACCTCGACGCCTTCCTGAAGCTGGTCAAGGCGATGGGCATGTACGCGGTGGTGCGTCCCGGCCCCTATGTCTGCGCGGAATGGGACAGCGGAGGATTCCCGGTCTGGCTGCGCTTCAAGCCGGGCCTGCGCGTGCGCGAGGACAACGGGCCGTTCCTGGAAGCGGTAGATCGCTGGTACGAGAAGGTTATTCCCATTATCGCCGCCAACCAGATCCATCGTGGCGGTGCGGTGATTTTGGTGCAATTGGAGAACGAGCACCCGCAAGGCTGGGGGCGGGACATGCCCAACGCCTACTTCCGCCACCTGCGCGATAAGGCCGTCTCGCTCGGCCTGGAAGTTCCCTATTTCTTCAGCGGCCTGCACCACGGCTTCGATCCGGCGGGCAACCATTCCTGGGACAGCAAAGGCCGCACGAACCCCTGGTACAGCACTGAGTTCTGGCCCGGTTGGTACGACCTCTACGGCCCCCTGGATCCCGCCCGCCAGCAGTCCATCGAGCGCGGCGTCTGGAAGATCCTCGCCTATGGCGGCAACGGCTACAACTTCTACATGCTCCACGGCGGCACCAACTTCGCCGCCTGGAACGACGACGAAGTGACCTCCAGCTACGACTACGGCGGGGCCATCGGGCAGGCGGGCGACGTGCGCCCCATCTACTACGGCTTCAAGCGCGCTAACCTGTTCGCCCGCAGCTTCGCCGACGTGCTGGAAAATAGCGTTAACGCGGATGCCGAATATCAGAACGCCGCGCCCGATCCCAACGTCCGTGTCACGGCCCGCAAGAGTCCGGCGGGAACCATCCTCTTCCTGGATAACCGCGGCAAAGACACCGTGCGAACCCAGATCAAGGACAAAAGCGGCGCGATTATCTCCACGGCCTCCAATGGGCCGCTGTGGATTGCGCCTGGCGAGATCGTTCCTATCGTCATTAGCTACCAACTTGCGCCGGGCGTGACTCTGGAGAACGCGGCGGGGCGGATACTGGGGATCGCGCGACAGGGACGCACAATCACCGTTGTCCTCTACGGCCCTGCGAACCGTCCGATGGCGGTAAGCCTCGCGGCGCAGTCTGGAGGAGGGAGTTTCGTCCTGATTCCTTCTGCCGGGCAGCCGTCTCAATCGCTGCATCGCCTCGGACCGTGGAAAATCCGCCTGTTGGCGGTCACTCAGGAGATGGCAGATCGCACCTGGTTTGTCGAGGCGGGCGGCAAAACCTACGTTGTCTGCGGGCCGGAGTACGTCGGCGACGTGGAGAGGACAAAGGACAGGCGCTTGCGCGTTCGCACGGAGCAGCCGTTCTTGCGCGGGATCGATCCCAACGGCAGCATCCTGGCCTACGGTCCTGACGACGCGCCGCAGCGACTGACCTGGACGGCGCGCGCTTTTGCCCGCAAACCGGATTTCGACGTGCCCGCATTGTCGGCCTGGCAGGTGCGCCGCGCGGACGCCGAGGCCCTGCCGTCCTGCGATGATGCGAGTTGGAAAGCCAGCGAGACGCCTCTGCCGATGGGCGCCGACGGTGATTACGGCGCCTACGCCTGGTACCGAACGACCCTCCGCTCCCCTAAGGCCGGCACCTTCGCCCTGAACTTCAGCGACGCTGGCGACTGGATTACGGTCTTTGTCAACGGGCGGCGTGTCGGCAGCAGCCCGATCCGCCAGCGGTTCCAGAAGCCCGTCCCGCGCAGCGTCAACGTGCCGCTGCAAGCGGGCGAGAACGTCATCGCCGTGCTCGCTGCCCACTACGGGCGGCACAAGCTCTTCAGCTATCTTGGCCCATTGGGCACGATAGACGCCAAAGGACTGGCCGGGCCGGTCACGCTCGCGCAGGAGCCAGCGCACAGCGTCGCCCTCACGCGCTGGCGCTGGAAGGCCGACCCCTGGGGCGAGGACTCGGCAGCACAGATGGCCGCGCCCGACCTGAAAACCGACGGCGGTGACTGGAAGGACACCGCCCCCGGCCAGGATATGTTTCATGGACGTCCGGGCTACATCTGGTACCGCGCCGTGCTGGAAGCTGTGCCGGGGCCGCACCGACGCCTGCATTTCGAGAACGTGGACGACAACGCCGTTATCTATCTCAACGGCAAGCGCATCGGGAGACATGAGGGGTGGGGGCAGCCGTTCGACGTGGCGCTGGATACGGCGTGGCGCGAGGGCGGCCCGAACGTCCTGGCCGTGCTGGTCGAGAACAACGCCGGTCCGGGCGGCATTATGGGCGACGTGGAATTGCAGAGCGTGCCCGAGAACGAAGGCATGCCCGTGCGCGGCTGGAAGATGCGCGGCGGTATCGGGGACCCACTGGACAATACATCCTGGCAGGCGTTTGCCGGCGTGGACGGCCCCGGCGTTCCCGCGTTCTATCGCGCGGAGTTCACGGCAGCGCCGCCCGCCTCGCCTGGAGCCCGCCCGATCCTGCGCGTCTCGCTGGCGGGCCTGGGGCGCGGGTTCGTCTGGCTCAATGGCCACAACCTGGGCCGCTACCCGGAGAAAGTCCCAGTCAATGGCCTCTACCTACCTGAGTGCTGGCTGCGTCCCGGCAAAAACACGCTGATCGTCTTCGATGAGGAGGGCCGCGCGCCCACGCAGGCGCGGATTGTAGTGGAGGACGCCGCCAGCCGCACCCTTATGCAAGGGATCGGGCCTGCGCCATCCCCTTCTCGCAGCAGGAAGGGGCACCTAATCCCCTGATCCTGAAGCGGCAGGCTAAACCCTGCCGCTGTGGGGAGCAAAGCGCCCGCCGACTGCCAGGGTCGGCGCTGCAACGGTTCGCGCCACTGCTAGGGTCGCAACTGCGCTCGCTCGTTCCTCCGCCTAGCGACACCTGGCGACATCCTTGTGGGCGAAACTCTCTGCCTGCGTAGGCAGCAGGGCTGCCCCTAGAGAACGATGGTGACGCCCCTGGCGTTGTCAACGGGTATTCTGCCCGCGTCGGTGTCGCAAGGCGGAGGG
>Ga0209810_1000631_pt1 | contig 70733 bp, 64 predicted proteins | sample Coa_R1_7_FD_187159 | JGI IMG/M metagenome (GOLD analysis project Ga0209810, IMG submission 187159) | Surface soil microbial communities from Centralia Pennsylvania, which are recovering from an underground coalmine fire - Coalmine... | ecosystem: Environmental > Terrestrial > Soil > Unclassified...
GCCTCCTGTGCTGGATACTTCCAGTCACAGGGTAGCCGATTTGTGCGAGACAGGTGGGGCCAATTCTGAATATCGAAAGGGGCCAATTCAGTATATCAAACTCAAGAGGCGAGACAGATTGCGGCGTGGACACACGCAGATAGCAAGGGTTAGGTAAAATATCACTGTTAGGTCGCACCAGTTCAATGCGTGTCCCTGGCGCTTCGATATCCAGGTGTACCACGCTTTCTACTTTGTCACGGGTTAGTTCAATATTTAGAACACCTTTGCCAACCGCTATGAGAACGGATAAAGCGAGCAGATGTTTTCGTGTGTTCATGAAAGCCTCCTCACCTTTGAAGCCGATAGGATAAGGCCGTTATGAGACAGAGCTATTTCCTGCACACCGGTTCCCTATCCCCGACTACTCCTTTGCGCCCGCCTGCTGGATCATACGCTTGCCTCTATGCCTTTTCCTTCCAATCACTCTCAAAGCGTGTCGGCCTTTGATCTGTTTGCCTCATGGGCTGCTTTGATCTTCTCCCAGGGAAACTCCCAGTGGACAATCCGAAAGCCCCGCCCTATGCGTTTGAGGAAAAAATGCTCGCTTCCTTGAAAGCCGTCTCCATGCTCTGACCATACTAAGTGCAAATTTACTATCACATGCCATACAGAGTGTTCTTCGCCCCAGTTAAAGGTGTTGCGACCGAGGGAGACGGCTATCCGATTTTGCCGGAAAGCGTATTCACATTCCGATTGCCAGCGCTGCCATCGACCTGCCTGTTGTGCAAACCGAGCCTGCCAGTCCGCTTTCGTGGGTAGATGGGGCGCATAATCAAATCGCCACACGGAGCCAAACTCCGAAAAATCGCCTTTCTGCCAGCCAGCATCCGAGCGGTTGATGATCGTCTGGATCGCTTGCTGGAGTTCTAGGGAAAGGTCCTTCCAGCGTTGCGAGCGGGAGGTGAGCATTGGTTTCTCTTCGGGAAGCCTAAAAACCCCTTTGGGAAGGCGCACATTATAAGTGAATTGCTCCGAGATTGAGGAATGCTCGACCTCACCTGTACTGGCGTCAAAGTAGTTCGTCTCCTTGCCTACAATGCGGCGCGTATCCGGATCCGCCCAGATTGTCTCTTCAATGGGGAAAGTACCCACGATATGCTCTTTCCCTTGATGGACGGAAATGCGATGACGAAAGATTTTCCTGTGGTAGCACAGAAGGGAGCGTCCATCGCGCTGTACCGTTTCAACCTGCCAGGGTTCTCCTGATGGTTGATCCAGAGGGGCAAGAACCTCCAGCAGGGCTTTTTCCCTGGTGAACAATGGTGGATCGACATAGTGGGTATTTGCATCCCAGGAGGAAGCAAAATGGAAGCGGCCACGAGGTGTCTGGACATCATAAGACCACTCCGTGGGATAAGTATCTTTCCACGCCTGGGCGGGCGGATCAATGCGCAGCCAGTATTCGCGAGTGATGGAACCAGGAAACGGCTTGTAATGGGTTCTCGTTTCGATCCAGTGCGCCGTTTTGATCTTCTGCTTGCTGGCTATAGAAGCAAGCCCGTAGGCGTCCACGTAAGCCTTCAGTTTCGGCCAACTGGGAAAGCCGTACTCACGGGCGATGACCAACTGTGCGTCTGCCAGCGTTGATCGGACCGGAAGGTTCTTTTGCCTGAAGGCGTGTTTATGTGGGGGAATCTGTTCTTCGAGGCGACGGGTGGCATCTTCATCGCCTGCTCGGATGGCTTTGAGCAGGTCTTTAGCCTGGTTCTTGAGGTGTTTCAAGCTTGGGTTGGCAGGCAGTTGCCGGGGCATAATAGCCTCCTTTCTTGAGCGCCTGGCGTCCGCAACAACAGGCAGAAAGAAGGTGGACAAAGCGGTCCGTAGAAGCAGTGGGCTCGGCCCTTTCCGCGAACGGGGACGCGCCTGCAAGCGCGCTTGATTCCAGTATAGCATAAACGCCTGGAACTCGCGCGGAGGACCTCTCCTTCCTCTGCAGCCCTTCCTCAATAAGGCGATTCATGCTCCCTTCTGGAGCATGAAGGCGGTCGGGCAAATATACCGTTAACTAAGACCCTTTTCGACACTGCATCGGCACCGAGACTAAGAGAGAAAGCAGGGAGGCTATAACAGCCCATACCAGGCTGAAAGGCAAGTAGATCAAGGCCAATCGCAGGTAATCCCTGCTCACTGGTAATAGGCAGAGGGCTATCAGGAAGAATATAAGCCACCGAAACAGGCAAATTGCCGTATTGGTAACCATGCCATACCAGACTAGCGACCGTTTCGCCCGTTTACATACAAGGTAAGGACAGACGAAGAAACAAACGAATTCAAGGTTGTCGGCTATTCCCGGTGCTAGGAGTGAAATTACAGCGGTCAAGCAGGCGACGGCAAAAGTGAGCCGAAGGATAAGCAGGTTTACAGATGGAGGTTCCATGCCCTCTACCCTCCTACGGAGCATCCTGATTGTGCTGGACTTCCTTTTAGGGGCAGCCCAAACTGAGCACACGGCGTTTATGCGTAGGTTGGGTCTCACCATCATTATACGGCCCGCCCGTTACGCTATCGTTACAGCACCGTTACAAGCCCGACTGCCCCTGACTGCCCCGCAACAATTCCTGCTCCCCCGTGCCCGCGCTGCTGTCTGTGCCTCTCAGAAGAACCTTACCCAGTTCCTGGGCTGTCTCCTCTGATCCTCTTACCAGAACCTCCTCGATGGGCAGGGTGTTGGCCGTGACGGGAGGAACGTAGGGAAGTTGCTTAATGTCTTGACGGACGAGATGTGCTACTGAGCGGGCACACCACCATATGAAAATCCCCATAAAGACAAGATCAAAAAGCGCAAGGCATTTAAAAAAGAAAGACATTTTGTGAGAAAAATGAAGCATAGATAGCAATACGAGTACAGCCGTGAACGCAAAATACAATACAAAGACAGCAGACACGCTCAACTTAGTATAAGCCCATGCCTTTTTCGTCAGATACTCCCGCCTCTTTTTGATCCGCTTCTGGGTGCTGCCCATAGCAAGCCACTCCTCTCGTTCCAACCCTTCGCCCCGCTCTGGAGCGATTCCTGCCTGCCCGAAGACGTCTCCCTTATCCGCCGCCTCATTGCTCTCTTGAACACACCCTCTGCCGGTCGAGGGGCTACTCCTTAGCACCGGCCTGCTGGAGCGGAAGCCGGAACCAGAATATTGCTCCCGTATCCGATAGGCTTTCCGTCCAGAGCATTCCTTTATGGGCTTCTACCAGAGTTTTCACCACATTAAATTCATCCCAGTGGAGCAGCGACTTTCGCCACACTTTTGAGGAACTGCCCTTTATCACTTGAACACCAACCTGCACGGAACCCGGACTCGGCTCCTGGCGTGCAAGAATACATACCTGGCTCCCGCTGACAGCATACTGTATAGCTCTTGCAAGCAGGTCTCGCAGGATGTGCCGGAAGTGGGCAGCGTCCACTTCCGCTACAATATGCTCCGGCTCGAAGTCGATGACCAATTCCCGCATTAGGGGACTGGTCTTCTGAACGACCTCCTCAATCACTGGGCGCAGGTCTATCTGCTCATAGTGCAGATGGACGCCTTCCGGCCCTTGCATAACGATCTTGTAAACAGTGTTTAGATCATGGGCGAGGTTCTTGTGTTTCTCCAGTTGGGCTTCAATAACGCCATAGAATTTCAGACGATCCTCCCGCGTAAACGCCTGCTCTTTCGGCTCATCCAGCAACATCCCGATGAAAGGCTGTAGGTTGGCATGGAATTGGAACGTCTCGAACATGAACGTGGAAATGATCAGACATAAAAGCCGGTTCCGTTCCTCTAAATCCATAGTGCATGTCTCCTATAGCTAGGGTGTGCTCATACCGGTCATCTAGCGATTTCTTACTAACGGGACTGCGCTTTTGTGCTGGCTTGCTGGAGAGGAATCCGCAACCAGCAGGTAGTTTGTTTGTCCACCTCGCACTCTGTCCAGATCGTTCCCTGATGGGCTCCAACCAGGGTTGTCGCCACATAGAGACTGACAGGGTCGAACAGGGCCTGCTGCCTCTCTTTCGAGGCTCGCACGCCTCGAACTTGCACCCCGATCAGGACAGAGCTTTGATTCGGCTCCAGGCGACCAATAACGCGCATCTGGCTGCCAGGACCAGCAAACTTGGCACCACAGATCAGATTGCGCAGGATGATTTGGGTGTTAAGTTCCGCATCTACAAGGATATGCTCTGGCTCGAAGTCGATGAAGCTCTCCTGACTATCACTCCTGCTCTTCTCCAGGATCATCTCGACTTCGGTTCGTAAGTCTGTCTGCACGGAGAGCCGCGTAATACCTGCTCTATCAATCTTGCTTTCCGCCCCCCTTTTCCTCTTGATATGGGAGACAGTGACCATATCCTCAATGAGAAGCTTGATCTGTTCCAGATGGTCGTTGATGAAGGAGTGAAACTCCAGACGTTCCTCTTTAGTATAGATTGGCTCTTCCAGATCCTCTAGCAGCCTGCGGTTAATCTCAAAAAGGGGGGTCAACGCATTCCGCATATCAAAGCCAGTGATGCTGAGGAAGTCGTAAAAAATTCGCTCCTGTTCGGTTTGATCCATGCTCTTTATCTCTCCTGCTTCGTCGCGGTCATCACAGTTGTCAGACCCTGCTTGCCTGCTAGTGCGTATCCTGCTGCTGACTACTCCGCAGTAACTCCAGCTCCCCCGCGCCCGTGCTGCCGTCTGTACCTCTCAGAAGAACCTTGCTTTGCTCCTGAGCCGGCTCCTCCGATCCCCGCACGAGAACCTCCTCGGCGGGGAAGGTATCGCCAGTAACAGGTGGGACGTAGGGAATCTGCTCTGCTCGTTGCCTGACCTTATCTGATAAAGCAACTAGGACACAGGTAGTCACTCCAACCATGACGAACACAGCCGCCACCGCTATTAAGGCGAAAGGTCCAGCCGGTTTCATAGAGCGCGAATTACCACTGAGGTAGGCAATAAACAAACCAATCAGGCAAAGCGCAAGGAAGGCAAACACGGATACCAGGAGCATGGCAAAACTATACTGCGTATAAGCCATCCCTGCCCGCTTGATATACTCTCGCCTCTTTTTGATACGCTCCTGTGTGCTGCCCATAGCAAGCCACCCCTCCCATTCCAACCCTTCGCCCTGCTGTATAGCAATTCCTGCCTACATCTCTAACCCGGATTTCACATTTCTTTCACGCCTGTCCCCTACACTGCAGACAACACGAACGACGGAGGAAACCCCGATGACGGCAGTTTGCAGTCCGGTGATGATATGTCCGAATGGGCACGGCAGCGCCACGTCTCCTGGTAACCGCTTTTGTACGCTGTGCGGCGCGGCCCTGGTCGCGGTGAATACGGCTCCGCCGCCTGTCTATGCAGCGCCCGGCGCGCCGATCTTCCAGGCGGTCCCGATAGCGGTTGCGCCGATGCCCGCGCCGCCTTGCCCCTGTTGCGGTGGGGACGGCTCTCGCCTGGCGCAGGATCTGGTGGTCTGCCCGCAGTGTCGCTGGCTGCAGCCTCTGGCGCCCGGTTACAGTGTAGACCCTTCCGCCTTCCAATGGGCGCAAGACAGCGCCGCCATGGCGAAGCTGCGGGCCTTCGCGCCGCTGCACGCCTTCGCGCGCTCCGTCTCCGATAAGGCCGGACGGCGCTGGGTCGAGACCAGCTTCAACGCCGTCCGGCTGGGCGAGAACCAGTTGCCCGCCCTCTACGCCCAGGCCGTGCGGGCCGCGCGCCTGCTCGGCATGCCGGCGATGCCCGATGTCTACATCTGCGGCGACCGCATGTGGGAAGCCGCCACCTACGGCAGCGACAACAGCGCCTTCATCATCCTGGGCACCGCCCTGGTCAACAACTTCCGCGACGAGGACCTGCTCTTCCTGCTGGCGCGGGAGATGGGCCACTGCCGCGCCGGCCACGCCCTCTGGAAGACCGTCGGCACGTTTCTGCTGGGCCAGCAAGGCCCGCGCAAAGGCATGATGGACAAAGGCCTGGTCGGGCTGCTCAACCCCGATAAGCTGGTCGAGGGCGCGCTGGAGGTGCCGCTGATGGCCTGGGCGCGCCAGGCGGAGATCACCGCCGACCGCGCCGGCCTGCTGGCCGTCGGCAGCGAGGAGATCGCGCGCCGCGTGCTGCTGGCCTGGTCGCTGCGCTCCGTGCCGCTCTATAAACAGATCAGCATCGAGGCCTGGCTGCAGCAGCAGGAAGACGGCGAAGACCAGATGACCCGCCTGGCCGAGGCCGTCAGCTCGCCCACCCCATTCATCACGCGCCGGCTGAAGCTGATGGACGCCTTCGCATGCAGCCCGGAACTGGCCCGGATACGCGCGGTCATCGCCCCGCTGGACCGGCAGGCCTCGCCTGTCTCCAGGCCGGAAACGCCGCCCGAAGCCCGATCGAGCCAGACTCCTCTGGCAGCCTCGGCAGCCCATTCGCCGGAACAGACCGGGACCAGCGCCGGACCGGCGCCGCTGCCGACCGTCGATTCCGAATATCTGCATCTGGCTTGCCCGACCTGCCGGACGCCCATGCGCGTCCCGAACACGGTCCTCCAGGATCGCGACCGGATCGACGTCCGCTGCCCGAACGCGCAGTGCGGCAGGATCCTCACCTTGCAGCGCAGACCAAGACCATTGACCCTGGCGACCGCTTCAGCGGCAGCCGCTCTTCAGGAAGGAATGACCGACGATGAGTAACGACGTTCTGCATCCGGGCGCTGCCCACGACGCGCCCTCCGAAACCCTGTTCGAGATCATCGCCGTCTCCGATCCGGCGACCCGCGGCAGCGAGATCGTCGAAGCCCTGATCGAGCCGGCCTCCGGCGCGGAGGTGATCGAAGTCCTCCATACCACGCCCGACGGCGCTTACGGCGAGATCATCGCGATAGAGCCCGGCATGGCGGCCGGCGCGGAAGCGCATCATGTTACCGCGCCGGAGATGGGGCCGAGCATCGAGCCGGTAGACGCCGCCGGCCATGCCGGAGAGCACGCCTCCCACGCTTCCAGCGGGGATTCTGTCAGCCATGCCGGCGATATCAATTCCCATGATCCCGACGGGAGCTCCGCAAGCCATACCGAGCCTGCTGCAGCCCCGGCAGCCGGGTCGGATGCCCATGCAGACACCAACACCCACGCCGAAGCGGCGGCGGACTACCAGCATCAGGCAGACTCCTTCGTCGCCTCCGGCGACTACCAGGCCGCCGAGCATGCTCGCGAGGACGCGGAAAACGAGGCCTGGGCCGCCGGCAGTAACGATATGCTCCACGGCAGCAACTCCGCCGAGCTGCAGGCCGCCGCCGACCACCAGGACGAGGCGGCCCACTACGAGCATCACGAAGCGCAGGATGCCGCGGCCGGCAACTATGAGGCCGCCCGCGATGATGCCGCGCACGCCGTCGATGCGACCGGATGGGCCGACTTCGATGCCCTGGGCGCGGATCACACCGGCCACGCCGCAGCGGAATACCAGCAGGAGGACTGGGCCGTCTCCGAGCAGCATCAGGCCCACGACGACGCCCATACCGCCGAAGCCTACGCCGCTGAAGGCGATGCCGGCCACGCCGCCCAGTACCATGAGGCCGCCGCCGACCATCAGCAGTCGGCGGACGAACACGGCCACGCGGGCGAGCACTACGACGCCGGCCTGGACCACGATCACGCTTTCGATGCGCACGGCGACGTCCACGACGCATCCTGCGATACCCACGACAGCCACACCGAATGATCGTCGCCTGCAAAGGCGAGAAAGGAAGCTCTTCTTATGAAACCGTGTCCTTACTGTGCGACTAATGTCCCCGAAGGGGCGCTCTTCTGCGGCCACTGCGGCAGCCGGATGGCGGAGATCCTGCAGGCCCAGCCGGCAGCGCCGGGACTGAACGCCTACGATCTTGCGCCGCCGCAATATGCCGTTCCTCCGGTCCTGTCCGGAACACCGGGCGCCGGTCCCAACCCTTCTGTCGCGGCTCCGAACGCCTACACCATCGGCGGGCCGGCGCCGGTCTGGACCGCGCCCGCCAATCAGACGCAGGCGCTGCCCGAGGAGTTGAAGGGCCTGAACTGGGGCGCGTTTCTGCTGCCCTTCGTCTGGGGACCCGCCAACCAGGTCTGGATCGGGCTGGTCGGCGCGCTGGCGCTGTTGCCCACCCCGCTGTTCCTCCTCATCAGCCTGGTCGTCTCGATCTATCTGTTGATCAAAGGCAATGAGTTGGCGTGGCGCAGCGGACGCCGCTGGGAAAGCGTGGAGCAGTTCCGCGCGGTGCAGTCGGTCTGGCTGAAGGCCGGCCTGATCGCCACCGGAATTAGCCTCCTGCTGGTCTTCCTCATGTTCCGCAGCCTGATGGGATGAGCCGGAGCGGCTGGCTCAAGCGCCCGGCTCGTACCGGAAAGCCATCCTGAACAGGGGATACAACGAAAACCCGCCAATGGCCTTGACTATTTTAGCTGATCTGGCTATAATAGTCGATGGAAGGCATCCCCTTCCAAGCACTATCCCATTGGCGCAGAACAGAGAGTGACCATGACGACAGCAACAGCAACCGATGTCAAGAACCATTTCGGCGAGTATATCGAAAAGGCTCAACGGGAGCCTGTCATTGTCCAGAAATCGGGCCGTAAGGTCGCCGTCATCATCAGTCAGGCCGACTACGAGCGGTTCGAGGCGCTCGAAGACCGCTACTGGTCGGAGCGGGCGAGGATGGCACAGGAGAGCGGATATATCGGCAGTGAGGAGACGATGACCTTTCTCAAAGGCCGCCTGGATGAAGACTAGGAGCCTCCGATGCACAGACTGGACATGACGCGGGACGCGCATAAGTTTCTTTGTGGCCTGGACGCAAAACAGTTCAAGCAGGTTGCCACAAAGATATTGGAGCTGATGCGAGACCCCACTCCCGCCGACAGCCAGCAGCTCAAAGGGTTCGAGGGCAGACGAACGGATATAGGCGAATACCGGATCGTCTACACTTACGACAGCCAGGTCGTCTATATCGTCGTCATCGACAAGCGCAACGATGATGCTGTCTACAAGCAGCTCAAGAAGAAGTAGCCTCCCTCTAAACAGAATATGTTTGAGAGAGGAAATGGCCGGTTGTTGTGCAAAGCCACCTTAACCCTTAATACCCGTAAGGGTAACGCCCTGAATGAAGGTGCGCTGCGCCAGGAAGAAGATCACCACGATCGGCACGGTCATCACCGCCGAGGCGGCCATCAGCATCCCCCACTCCGCGCCGTGCTGACTGACGAAGAACTGCAGTCCCATCGAGAGCGTGTACGTGCGCTCGTCGCTCAAATACAGCAACGGTCCCATAAAGTCATTCCAGGTCCCGATAAAGGTGAATAGAGCCACCGTAACTAGGGCCGGTCGGGCCAACGGCAGAATGACGCGCCAGTAGGCGTCGAATTCCGTGCAGCCGTCGATGCGCGCCGCATCCGACAACTCGTTGGGAAGCGTCATAAAGAACTGGCGCAGCAGGAAGATATAGAACGCCGAGCCGAAAAACGCCGGAACGAACAGCGGCTTGTAGGAGCCGATCCAGCCGAGCCACTTGAAGATGGCGAAGGTCGGGATCAAGGTCACCTGGCCGGGCAGAATCATCGTCGCCAGCAGAGAATAGAAGACCAGATCCCGGCCCCTCCACCGGATCTTCGCCAGGCTGTAGGCGACCAGCGAGCACGAAAGAACCGTCCCGATCACGTTCATCAAACAGAGAAAGAGCGTGTTGAACGTGTAGGTGATGTAGGGAATATAGGTCAGGGCGCGCGGGTAGTTGGACCACTGCACCGGATGCGGGACCCACACCGGCGGCATCTGGAAAATCTGCGCGTCCGGCTTCAGGGACGTGGCGATCAGCCAGTAGAACGGCAGCCCGAAGAGGACCCCGATGCCGAGCAGCAGGGCATGGATGCCAAGCGCCCGCCAGCGCGCCTTTTTCACACGGCTGGCACTACGGACGGCTGCGGTCATGGTCGTCATCGCGACTCTCCCGCATAGTAAACCCACCGCGCCGACGAGCGGAAGATCACCAGCGCGCAGATCAGCGTGATTGCGAACAGCACCCAGGCCATCGCCGAGGCATAGCCCATCCGAAAATCCGTAAACGCCTTGTTGAACAGGTGCAGCGCGAAGAACAGCGTCGAATCCTGCGGGCCGCCGGTCCCTCCGGTCACCACGTAGACCTGCGTGAAGTACTGAAACATGCCGATCAGCCCCATGATGAGGTTGAACAGGATCACCGGCGAGAGCATCGGCAGGGTCACGTGCCGGAACTGCGCCAGCATCCCCGCGCCGTCCAGCCGGGCCGCTTCGTAGAGCGCCTCCGGAATATCCTGAAGGCCCGCCAGATAGATCACCATGCTTCCGCCCACGCCCCAGAGGCCCATCAGGATCAGCGCCGGCTTCGACCAGGCCGGGTCCTGCAGCCAGGCAGGGGGATGCGCGATTCCCACCTTTCCCAGCAGGATATTGACCAGCCCGATCTCCGGATTGAGCAGCCACATCCACAGCACCGTCGTGGCGACCACCGGCGTGATGGAGGGCAGGAAGTAGAGCGTGCGGTAGAAGGCGATCCCGCGCACCTTCTGATTGAGCAGCAGGGCGACGATCAGACTGGCCGCCAGCCCGATCGGCAGACCGACCACGACCATATAGAGCGTGTTGCCGAGCGCCTTCCAGAAGAGCGGGTCCTGAAACAGCATCTCCTGATAGTTCCGCAGTCCCACCCAATGCGGCGGCCGGATCGCATCGTAACTGCAGAAGCTATAGGTGAGAGAAGCCAGAATGGGATAGACGATAAAGACGGCCAGCCCCACCAGCCAGGGGGCGGCAAACAGCAGCCCATTCCTTTGATCCTGGCGCCGTCGCGCCCCGCGTTTCTCCGGTCCTTCCATGATGCCTACTCCTGAACGAAAAGCGCGTTCCGGGCTCTCTCCTTATGTCAGGGCGACTGAAGTCGCAGCCCCATGGGCCCTTCCTCGAACCTCCCTGGGGACCCCTACCCCATGCCCAAAGTCGCCCTTCGGCGACTGGCTTCCAATACAGTCTCCCCTCCCCTAATTTGGGGGAGGGGAAGGGGGTGGGGGCCGCCCCCTCCGGGGACTTGGTGCCTTTGTTGCCGCAGTTTCAACTGCCTGAACACACCTCCAGGTTCCAATGCGAACGCTACCGCTCTCCGTCTCTCCCGCAGCATGCGAGAAGAGACTTGGGATGAGGGCAGTCAACGCAGGTCTACCAGCGTCTCCTCAAGGTCGCGGGTCATGCGCTGCTGCAGATCGTGCAGCAGCGCGTTGGGATCGCCGCCGTGCATGGCAGCATCCTCCACGCGCTGAATCTCCCGGCTGTAGGTCGGCGCGTTCGGAAGCGGCGGCGGGCCAAAGGAGTCCGGCCCATTCACCAGATCGACCGCAAAGCGAAACATCGGGTCCGCGTGAAAGCGCGGGTCGGTCCGGAGGACGCGCAGCGGCGGACAGTTCTTGATGCTCCAGCAGAACTGGCTGACGGCGTGCGGCTGGGTCAGCCAGTTCAAGAACTCCCAGGCTTCCGCCGGGTGCTTGCAGGCCGCCGGGATCACAAACACGCTGCCGCCCGCCGTCGTCGTCTCCGGCCGCCCGCCTGGCGGAGCGGGCAGCGGAAACCAGCCGTACTCCATCTGACCGGCGTACCGGCGCAGAAACTCCTCGGACCACTCCCCCGTCGTCCACATCGCCATCTTGCCGACAAAGAAGGGGCCGTTGATCGTCTCGTTGCTGCCGAAGGTCGAAATAAAGGCATCCATGCGGCGGATATCGTAGCGTTTGGCGTAGGAGACAATCCAGCGCAGCGCCGCCAGGTTGTGCGGGTCGTCGGCCGTAATGCGTCCGGTCGCGGGATCGTACCAGCGCCCGCCGAAGACGTAGGCCCACAGTTCCAGGTTTTCCGGCCGGAAGCCGTAGCGCAGAAAGTGGCCCTGGGTGTCGTAGCGGGTACAGGCCAGCGCGGCGCGGTCCAGCGCGTCAGTGGTCTGCGGGGACTTTTCCGGGTCCAATCCGGCCTCCCGAAAGATGCGCTTGTTATAGACGATGAAGTTGGCGTTGGTCGTCACCGCCAGCGCATAGACATGCCCACCCACGTGCAGCATCCGGGCCACGCCCGGTGTGAACTCCCGGTCCACGTCCCGCCCGGAGGCTTTCAGGTAAGCGTCGAGCGGCAGCAGCACGCCGCGCAAGGCATAGGCCGGCAGCTCGTTCGCCCAGACGGTCGACATCACGTCCGGGGTTGCGCCGCCGGCCAAGGCGATACGCACCTTCTGGTAGCTGCCCGTGGAATTGAACTGTGTCAGCAGGTGAACGTGGATTTGAGGGTGGGCGCGGTTGAACTCGTCGATAAGCTGCCGCTGCGATTCGAGCTCGTGCCCGGACCAGCCGGTCCAGTAGACGATCTCCGTCGGCCCGCCGTTCGGACCGGCGTTCCGCGCGCAGCCGCAGGGGAGCAGGCACAAAGAGCCGAGAAGCAGTCCGAGGAAGAGGCGGGCGAGATATGTTCGACAGGTCGACATGACCACCTTTCTGCACGGTGTCAATGCCCATCATGCATGGGGTGAGACGGGCAGGGACACCCGATGGTTCCGGATTTGGCGATCCGGCCAGGGTATCATAGAGACGATTGCAAAGGGCAGGCACATTCGGACAAAGCCAGGATGAGAGGTAGGCCATGCCACAAACCCAGGAACCCGCGCCGAACCGTGTCCGCTGGACACGGGCGCAGTGCGACGCTATTGTTGCAGCCGGCGTATTGACCGGGCGGTACGAACTCATTGACGGAGAGGTGATTTACAAGAAGGGTGAGAAGCCGCAGCACTGCGTAACGGTCGTTTTGCTGCACGCCTGGCTGACCGCCGTGTTCGGCGCGCTGTTCGTGCAGTCTCAGGCGACTATTGACGTGGGCGACGCCGATCCCGACCACAACGAACCGGAACCGGATGCTGCTGTAACCGCTAAACCCACTACCGCCTACGCAGACCGACATCCTGGCCCGGCAGACCTCGTGCTGGTCGTCGAAGTATCCGATACGACCCTGCGCTTCGACCGCACAACGAAAGCGGCGCTCTACGCCCGCGCGGACATCGTCGAATATTGGATCGTGGACATTGTAGGACGGCAGGTATTCGTCCATCGCCAGCCCAGCGCCGAAGGCTATGCGGAAATCACTGCTTACGGACCTGACGAGCGGATCGCAACGCTGGCTCGCCCCAACGACGCCGTGCGCGTCGCGGACCTGTTGCCGCCTATCGCTTGAGTGTCTTGTCCTTCTTTGATGGTTTCTTATAGGCCGGGCATTCTTCCCGCAGCGATCCCCAGGCTGCCAGAGACACGCTGTTCGACCCCTACCTGGTGGAGAAGTCGCCGCCCACACGTCTGCGCACCCGCCTGTTCCAGGCCTTATTCCCAGACGCATACTTCGTCATTATCATCCGCCATCCCGCCCCCGTCGCGCTGGCGACCCTCAACGCGCTGGAATCGTCGGAGTGGGCGCGGGATATAACCGTGACTGACCTGATCGAGCACTGACGGATCAGTCACGAAATCTTCCTGGCGGATGCTGCCTACCTGAAGCGGCGGACTGTGGTGCGCTATGAGGACCTGGTCGCCAGGTCAAAGCGGATGGTCTTCTCCATTGACGTCCAGATGCCCGAAACAGCGGTCGCCGTTCAGAAACTCGATCCTGCCGTTGAGATAGCGGACCTTGATAAGCCCTTTGCCATCCAGCTCGATACAGGTTCCTTCGTTCACTCGAATAGGGTTGTTATGCGTGTTCAATCCCACCTCGAACTGACCGGCCATATCCAGCCCGACCTTGCTGTGCCCATTCAGCCCGATGCCCGTCTCAAAGCGGCCTTCGCTATCGTGAATCTGCATGCCATACTGCATCGGGCGCGGCCCCTTCACCGCCTGGATGTTCAGCCCGATGACCTCGGTCGGCTCCGAGCCGGCATAGTCGTTGCTCACCTCGATATTGACGCCTAAAGCCACCGCCCTCCCGTGATTGAAAACCTCGGAATGCAGCCCGGCAGACCATCCCGGCCCGTATTTATGCAGCCGGGAGCAGACCACGCATGCATCGCCGACTTCGTGATGCGTCTCCAGGCTGGCGTACAGGGTCCAGGGATAGGAGTTTTTGCCCTTCTCCTGGTGGATCAAAGACAGCACCTCATGCGTCATCGCCCGCCCGTTATTCTCATCCCCCCGCTCGAACACCACCAGGCTATCCAACGGCTGAGCAGGAGGCTGCCCTGAGCGGATATGAGTCGTCAGCGGTTCCCCACTCTTCTGAAGGGTAGCCGGCCCTGTCCTTAGTTGTCTGGCCTGGGCTTCTCCCCCGAAGAGACCGCCAACCAAAGCGACTAGAGCACGCCATAGAAACTTTCTGCGTCCGGATGATGCGGGATGGTAAAGGGTCATCATTGCCTCCTATTTCTGTCTCGACCTCGGGATCGATCGGTCATCATGCCTTGCTGCTTGTATAGGATAGCATCGAATGATGCCTTTCCTCGGTAAATAAAGAAGACAGGCTTCCGATCTCTCTCTCAGCCGCATAGTTAGCCAATAAGGTTCACTATAATTCCCCCTCTCCTTACGAAGGAGAGGGGGATGAAGGGGGTGAGGTCTTTCCGTCCGCAGGACGGTTGTCCGAAGGACCCCCAGACGGGTATTTCAATGCCCGGCTAAATCGACCCGGCTATACGGGTAATTCATTGCCCGTCTAACGCGGCCCGGCTAAATCGACCCGGATAACGCGGGCGGCCCGGCTAACCAGCTAACAAGAAAGGACTTACCAGAATGACACAGCAGACGATCGCACACCCGCCCATCGTGTCCAGAGACGAATGGCTGGTCGAGCGCAAAAAGCTTCTGGAACACGAGAAGGAGCTGACCCGGCAGCGGGACCGGGTCAACGCCGAGCGGCGCCGGCTTCCTATGGTCAAGCTCGACAAGGAGTACGCCTTCGACGGCCCGGAAGGCAAGCGCAGCCTTCGCGACCTGTTCGACGGCTGCTGCCAGCTCATCGTCTATCACTTCATGTTCGATCCGGAGTGGGAGAAAGGCTGTTCCGGCTGCACCGGGTATGTAGACGCCCTGGGCGACCTGTCGATGCTGCGCGACCGCGACACGAATTTCGTCCTCATCTCCCGTGCGCCGTTAGCGAAGCTGGAGGCGTACAAGACACTCAAAGGCTGGAGCCTTCCCTGGTACTCCTCCTTCGGGAGCGATTTCAACTACGACTTCCACGTCACGCACGACGAGAAGATCGCCCCCATCGAATACAACTACCAGTCCAAAGCGGAACTGGAGGCGCGGCGAGGGCCGGGCAACGTCGAAGGCGAGGATCACGGCCTGAGCGTCTTCTTCCGCATCGGGGACGACGTTTTCCATACCTACTCGGTCTACGCCCGCGGCACCGAGTCGCTCACCGACGCCTACAGCCTTCTTGACACGACGCCTTATGGACGGCAAGAAGATTTTGAGGATTCCCCGCCCGGCTGGCCCCAAAGACCGACCTACGGATAGAAGCTGCGCGTGCGTACAGGCCTTACGCCACTTTCACGCCTTCCCGCGCGTTTTCTTACATAGAGAAGCCTAGAGAAGGAAAGGAGACAACACGATGCCCAACACCCTGCAAGAGTTTCTGGCCCACGACACCCAGAAGGCGGCGGACGAGCTGATCGAAGCCTTCCTGCGCCTGCCGGAGGAGAAGCGCGCCTGGCGTCCCGACGAGAAAGCCCGCACCGCCCTCGACCAGGTGGCCGAATGCGCGATCCTCAATGGAAACACGGCGGAGCTGATCCAGACGCGCACCTGGCAGCCCGGCCGCTATGAAGAGTTTCTGCGCAAAAAAGGGGAAATGACCGCCCAGGGCTGGGAGCCGATCCACGCGCTGCTGCAGGAGAACACCCGCAAAGTCATCGCCGTGATCGGCGCCGTGGCCGACGCGGAACTGAACGAGGAAGTAGAAATGCCCTGGGGAAAGATGAGGTTATCGCAGATCCTGGCCTACCCGGACTGGAACATGACCTACCATCTGGGGCAGATCAACTACATCGCCTCCATATTGGGATGCCTGCCCTGATTCAAAGAGGAGCCTGAGCCGCGGCGCCCGTCGATCGGCGCACGATCAGAGACGCCGATAGGCGCACCTGGCACGGCGCATCCGTGCCGCGACTGGCGATGCGGTCCAACAGCAGTCGTGTCGCCGTAGCGCCGATCTCCTCCTTCGCCTGCGCCACCGTCGTCAAGGGCGGATTGGTCATGCGCGCGATGTCCAGGTCGTCGAAACCCGTCACAGACACGTCGTCGGGAATGCGCAGGCCGCAATCCTGCAGCGCGCGCAGGGTCGCGACCCCGATCATGTCGTTGCCGGCGATCACGGCTGTCACGTCCGAGGAGAACGGCACGACCGCCTGCATCCCGGCATAAAACTGGTCCCAGAGATGCGCGCGATCCTCCGAGGTCAGCCCTACGCGCGTCACCCGCTCCGGAGCGAACACCTGCAGGATGCCCTCGAAACGCTCTTCCGTGGAAGTCGCGCGCTCGCTGGCATTGTGGCAGTAGACGGCCTGCCGGTGGCCCAGTGTCCATAGGTGCTCGGCCACGCGCCGCCCGGCCTCTACGTTGTCCGTGCAGACCAGGTCCGCAGGCACCTCCGGCACGTACCGGTCGATGAACACAAACGGGACCGGACGCGCCTGCAGCATCTGGTAAGCGCGCGCGTGCGGCGGCTGCGGAACCGGCGCGATAATGAGACCATCGACCTGCTTGCCGAGCAGCGCCTCGATATGCTTGTGCTCGGCCTGAACGTCGCCGCCGGAGAAGGTGACCATCATATGGTAATCTCGGCTGCGCACCGTGTTCTCGATGCCCGTCATGATCTCTCCCCAGAAAGCGGAGGACCATCCGGAGATCACCACCCCGATCGTGGCCGACTGGCGCGCCCGCAGGCCGCGCGCCAGGTAGTTTTTCTGATAGTTGAGCTGGCGAGCCGCCTCTTCCACGCGCAGCCGCGTCGCCGCGCTGATGCGCGGGTTCGCGTTGAGGGCAAGAGAGACCGTGGAGGCATCCACGCCCGCCAGTTTTGCCACGTCTTTGATGGTTGCCATGCTTCTAGGGTCGCCCGGCCTGCTCCGACGGCGCGTCGGCAAGCCCTCTATCGTGACGCCTGCTCCCACCCGCCAGACGACGTGCTCGTTCAATCGTTTGATTTGTGGAAGGAAAAATAATCTCCGGGAGATTGCCTGTTACCCTGAGCCACAAACATCGCCGGAGAGATTACGCCCATTATAGTGAGGACTCTGGCTTCTGTCAAGCGATTTTTTATTTCTGTCGCCTTTCGTGCCGGGTTGCCTTCGCAAAGCAATCTCTTCCTGGCCCGCAAAGCGCGCGACCGAGCATAAGTCCCCTACCCATTCCGCTTTGACTCAGGTAGTACCAAACAGCACCATTTTGAGCGTGGGCGCCGCTCAGATACGCGGCAGCTTCCAGGGCGCGCGGTAGGGCGGCGTGAGCTGCTGGGTGGCCTCCCGGTCGCCGGTGACCTCCCACTTCTCAGCGTCCCAGTGCAGCTTGCGGCCCAGCCGCAGGGAGATATGAGCCAGGTTGAGCGCGGTGTGCATCGGCAGATGCTTCTCGAAGCTGCACGAGCACTCCTCGCGCGACTTGATGGCGTTCAGGAACTCGCGCTCGTGCCCAGGAGATGGCGGCACGGAAACCAGGTAGGTCTGGCCCTCGACCACCTTGCCGTCCTCGCCGAGCACCTGGCAGAGGCCGTAGTTGGCGATCAGCGTGCCCTGCTTGCCGTGGAACAGGATGCCCAGCCGCCGCCCCGGACCCGGCTCGCCGACTCCGAAGTTGAAGCTGTTGGCCTGCATCATCGTCCAGGTCACGTTCATGGTGGGATACTCCCAGACCACATCCAGCGTATCCGGCACGTCGGCGATACTGGTCGTGGCGAAACGCCCACCGGAAGCGGAGACGGCCTTCGGCTGGCCCAGCTCCAGCGCCCAGAACGGCAGGTCCACGATGTGCGGGCCGAGCTCGTGCAGCCAGCTATCCACGTAGTCCTTAAAATACCGGTGCATCCCATCCCGGAACCGCCCGATGTTGAACGGCACCTTCGGCGCCGGACCGAGCCAGAAGTCCCAGTCCAGGCCGGGCGGTGGATCGCTGTCGGGCGGGTTGCCCAGCCCCTCGGAGTTATCGTTCATCGTGCAGAGATTGCGCACGGCCGTGATCTGGCCCAGCGTGCCGGAGCGTACCACGTCCACGCACTTGTGATAGTTCTCCGTCGCGTGAATCTGCGTGCCCACCTGGGTCACCCGCTTGTACCTTTTGGCCGCCTCGACCATGGCGCGGCCCTCGTTGGGGTAGCGGCACATCGGCTTCTCACAGTAGACGTCCTTGCCCGCCTCCAGCGCCGCCAGCGTGATGAGCGCGTGCCAGTGTGGCGGCGTGGCGATCACGACGGCATCGACCTCCTTGTTCTCCAACAGCTTCCGAAAATCATGATAGCCCTTCGCCTTGCCGTCCGTCTTGGCGACGGCGTGGTCCAGGTGCGGCTGATGCACGTCGCAGATCGCGCCGATCTCCACGTCCGGATGCTGCCCGAACCAGTCGAGATGGCCGTACCCACGTCCGGCCACGCCGATAAACCCCAAAACGATCTTATCGTTGGCTGCTGTGCCCATGCCTCGTACCCTACCCTTCTTGGTCTCCGCTCCGGCGGACGCGGCGGCCAGACCCAGCGCCGTGACGGCCGCTCCGGAAGAAGCGGCTTTGATGAACTGGCGCCGCGTCACCGGCTTCCTCTCACGCATGCCTCCGCTCCTCTCTGCTTCTGCCAGGCCGATTCCGCATCTGTGCCCCAATCTCCTCCCCTTTACACAAAGCCTATGCCTACCCAAAACCTGCATAGATTTTCACCACCCGCTCGCTACGCTCGCTAGGCTCTACCCCAAGCTTGTACTTATTCCTAAGCTCCTTAAAATGTCACCACCCGCTCGCTTCGCTCGCTAGAGCCACAGAGCACACAGAGGAAAAGCCAATGCGAGAAAAGCAAAAGAAAAGAGCATCAGGTGATACGTATAGCAAGCCGCTATCTCTTCCTCATGACGAGCGAGAGCACAGAGAAAAGCTAATGCTCGCTATAGCAGGAGCGTTTTTCTCTGTGCTCTCCTGGTGTGGATAGCAGCGGCACAGGCTTCTCTAATGGCACCCACCTCTTTCCTATCTCTTTGCTTTTCTCGCATTGGCTTTTCCTCTGTGTGCTCTGTGGCTCTAGCGAGCGAAGCGAGCGGGTGGTTTAATCTTCGGCAAGTTGGGGGCTAGTACACGCTTGGGGTAGAGCCTAGCGAGCGGGTGGTGAATTTTCTTGGCGGAAAAAGCGTAAACATCAGCGGGAAGCTATGAGGAGGAGAGCCATGTCCCGTCCCCTGGTCGCCGTGGTAGGCCGGCCCAACGTCGGCAAATCAACCCTGTTCAACCGCCTCATCGGCCGGCGTGTCGCCATCGTGGAAGACACGCCGGGCATCACGCGCGATCGGCTCTACCACAACGTGGAATGGCGCGGTCGGGAGTTCACGGTCATCGATACCGGCGGCATCATCCTGAATGAGACGGACCCCCTGGCGCTGCAGGTACGCACGCAGGCCGAGATCGCCATGGAAGAGGCCGAGGTCATCCTCTTCGTGGTGGATGCCGCCGACGGCATGACCAGCACCGATCAGGATATCGCCGACGTATTGCGCGCCTCCCAGCGGCCCGTGCTGCTCGTGGTCAACAAGACCGATAACCCGCGCCTGGAGATGGACGCCGCCGAGTTCTACGCGCTCGGACTGGGCGAGATTTACACCGTCTCTGCCGCGCACGGCCACGGCGTCGCCGATCTGCTCGATAAGGTCGTGGAGCTGTTCCCGCCCGACTTCGAGAGCGAGGAGGAGGACGAGGATGCGATCCGCCTGGCGATCATCGGGCGGCCCAACGTCGGCAAGTCCTCGCTCCTCAACGCGATCCTGGGCGAGGAGCGCGTCATCGTCAGCCCGCTGCCCGGCACGACCCGCGACACCATCGACACGGCCTTTACGTGGGAGGAGCAGAAGCTGGTCCTGCTGGACACGGCGGGCATCCGGCGCAGCGGCAAGATCCAGGGCACGGTCGAATATTACATGGTGCTGCGCGCGCAGGCGGCCCTGGAGCGCAGTAACGTCGGCATGGTCGTCATCGACGGCTCGGCGGGCGTGCTGGACGGCGACAAGCGCGTGGCGGGCATGGCGCAGGAGGCAGGCCGCGCCTGCATCATCGTGGTCAATAAGTGGGACCTGGTCGATCCCGGCGTGATCCGCGCGCCCGGCAAGGCGCCGAGAGCGGATCGGGCGAAGATGGAGAAGTTTACCGAGGCGTTCCGCAAAGACTGTCCTTTTCTGGACTACGCGCCGCTGGTGTTCGTCTCCGCGCAGGAGCGGTTCAGCATCCGCGAGGCGGTCGAGACCGCCATCACCGCCGCGCAGAACCACGCCCATCGCATTCCCACCGGCGAGCTGAACCGACTTATCCGCGATGCCGTCGAGCGTCGCCCGCTGCAGAGTCACGGCAAGACCTTCAAGGTCTATTACGCCACGATGCCTCGCGTCCAGCCCCCGACCGTGGTCCTCTTCTGCAACGACGCCGAGATGTTCCACTTCTCCTACCGGCGCTATCTGGAAAACCAGTTGCGCGCCACCTATCCCCTGGAAGGCACCCCGATCCGCATCCAGGCCCGCAAGACCGAAAGCCAGGATCGAGAATAATTTCCTCACGCGACAGCGTACAGGTATTATAAAGGTTGTATATCTGAGCCGTTCTGCCTGTCGGGCAGTTAAAACTGCTGCAACAAGAGCCCAAAGTCCCCGAAGGGGACTCCTTCCGCCAGGTATTTATCTTCCCCTCCAGGTCGCTACTTACTCAAGGGAGAGACATAAGCCTGGCGGTTCCAGTCGCCGAAGGGCGACTTCGTGCTCTTGTTGCTGCGACTTTAGTCGCCCGAACCAAGAAAATGGAAGGTTAGCAAACGTATAGGTATATAGGAAAACATGGCTAAATTACAAACCCACTATATCTGTCAGAGCTGTGGCTACGAATCGCTCAAGTGGATGGGTAAGTGCCCGGAGTGCGACGCCTGGGACTCCTTCGTCGAAGAGGTGACGCTCAAAGAGAAGCCTGGAGCGGCAGGGAAGGCGGGTGGGCTTGGCCTGGGCGGCCGGGCGATCGTGCCGGCCAGCGGCGGCGCGCCCGTGCCGATCACGGAGGTCGAGGCGACGGCGCAGGAGCGACTGTCGAGCGGCATCGGGGAGTTCGACCGGGTGCTGGGCGGCGGTATTGTGCCGGGCGGCCTGATGCTGGTCGGCGGCGACCCCGGCATCGGCAAGTCCACGCTGCTGACCCAGGTGGCCTATCGCGTCGCCGCCGGCATCGGAGAAGACGACACGACCGCCGCTCCGAAACCCGTCCTTTACATCTCCGGCGAGGAGAGCGCCCAGCAGATCAAGCTGCGCAGCGCCCGGCTCGGCGCGGAAACACCGAGCTTCCTCGTAAGCGTCGAGACGGAGATCGGCATCATTCTGCACCATTTGGAATCGGCGCGGCCTGCCTTAGCCGTCATCGACAGCATCCAGACCATGTCCGACTCGAACCTGGAGTCCGCGCCGGGCACGGTCAGTCAGGTGCGTGCCTGCGCGGCCCATCTCGCCCGCTTCGCCAAGGCCGTCGGCGTGCCCGTCGTGCTCATCGGCCACGTGACCAAAGAGGGTAATCTGGCCGGGCCGCGCGTGCTGGAGCACATCGTCGATACCGTGCTTTACTTCGAGGGAGACCGCTACCACGCCTACCGGCTGCTGCGCGCCGCCAAGAACCGCTTCGGCTCGACGGACGAGCTGGGGATTTTCGAGATGCATGAGACCGGGCTGCTGGGCGTGGACAATCCTTCCGCCGTGCTGCTGGCAGAGCGGTCGGAAGGCGGCACCGGCTCGGCCGTGGCCTCGACGCTGGAGGGATCGCGCGCCCTGCTCGTGGAGGTGCAGGCGCTGGTAGCCCGCTCGAACCTGGCCAGCCCGCGCCGCGCCGTCACCGGCATGGACCCCAACCGGGTCAACATGATTCTGGCGGTGCTGGAGAAGCGGGTCGGCCTCAAGATCGCCGAGCAGGATGTCTATGTGAACGTGGCGGGGGGAATCCGTATCGTCGAGCCGGCGGCAGACCTGGCGGTCGCCGTCGCGGTCGCCTCGAACTTCCGGGAGCAGCCGGTAGACCCGGCGACGATTCTCCTGGGCGAGGTCGGACTGGCGGGCGAGGTGCGCGCCGTCTCCCAGATCGAGAAGCGGCTGCGGGAAGCCGCGCGCCAGGGCTTCACGAAGGCAGTCCTCTCCAAGCACAACGCCGCGCGGCTTCCCAAGAATCTGGGCGTGAAGGTCGTCGGCGTCGCCACCGTCAACGACGCCCTCCACACTGCCCTGCTGCCACCCTTGCGCTCAGAGACCCAGTGAGTCGCGCATATAGCGGCGGCTGATCTGGACCGACTCCAGATGAGGTAACGTGGTGCTGTCCTGCTCGGCCACGATCCACCGCGCGTTGACCTGTCGCGCCGCCTCCATCGCTGCCTTCAAGTCCACGTCGCCGCGGCCCAGCTCCAGAAACTGCGGGTGCGGCTTCCCATCATCGCCGGTCACCTTACGGCCATCTTTGAAGTGGAAGTAGCCGGCGCGGGCGGCATGCTGCTGGATGAATCGAACCGGGTCCTTGCCGCCGTAGTAGACCCAGAACACGTCGATGTTGAATTTGACCAGTGCCGGATCGGTCTCCGCGCTCAGGACCTCCATGCCGTTCGTGCCGCCCAGATCCTCGAACTCCCAGGCGTGGTTGTGGTAATTAAAGGCCATCCCCTCGTCCGCCAGACGCCGGCCGATCGCATTGAATAGTTTCGCCGACTCACGATAGCCCTCCACGGACTTTGAATCGGCCACGCCGGAGCACATCATGTCGCGGATGCCAAGGGCTTTGGCGTAGGCGATGTGCTGATCGAGACGTCCGGCGTCGCCATACTCCCCATAGCCGAAGTGCGCGCCCGAGACGCGCAGATCGTTTTCGGCCAGCAGGCGGCGGACCGCATCCTCGCCGTGCATCGCAAACAGGTTGCCCGCCTCGATGGCAGGAAAGCCGGCTGTCGCAACATCTTTGAGGACGCCGGCGAAATCGGTGTGATTACGCTGCCCGAAGACGATCAGTTGGATGGATGCGGTCGGGTTTGCCATGATACCTCTCTCCTTTGATTCTGTTGGGATCACTTCTGCGTTCATGTACGTCACCTCCGAAGAGAAAACCTGCTCCTCCGGCAGCGCAGGCAGGAATAGACTCGTCTTTATCGAACAGAATAATGACATCCTGGGGATAAAGAACGATACCGTTCATCATGACACCCTTCGAGGGGAAACAACAGGAAGAACCGGAAACACTTCTGCGGCCAGACCTGACTTCATACAGACGATAATAGGGCCTTCCAGGCGCCATCCTGCGGCCTCGCTGCTTCGATGCTACTATGGGCAGGCGCAGAAACGTATAGGTAAAGAATACCGACGGAATAAGAGGAGCTATGCTTTATCAGCGGTTCACGCAGCGGGCGCGTCTGGCTATCTGGACGGCTCAGGAGGAAGCGGAGCGTCGGCGCCATCGCTATGTCTTCCCGGAATATCTTCTTCTCGGGCTGATGCGGCAGAAGGCGAGCATGGCCGCCCGTGTCCTGAGTACCCTGGGGATCGCGCCGGAGCAGCTCTGTCAGGAGATCGAACAGCATTTAGATCTGGGTAGAGATCGTCTGCTGGGCGATACGGAATTGAGTCCGCTGGCACAGTTGGCCGTCGACCTGGCTTACGATGAGGCCCGCCAGTTGGACAACACCTTCATCGGGACCGAGCACCTGCTGCTGGGCCTGATCCGGGAGCGCGAGGGTCTGGCAGGGCAACTGCTGGCTCAATATGGCGTCCGGATCGAGCCTGTCCGCTGCCTGATTCGCCATATCCGGGAGAACAGCCCGCTGCTTCGCCCGGCCGATCCGCCCGCAGAGACGCTCTTACGCTCGGTTCTGGTGCCTGGCGAGAACGACCCTGTCCAGCTTCTACGGCCCAGCGTCGAGGAACGGGGATACTAAAGACCGCCGCGATTCTCCTCAACAGCTTCCGACATCGAATGGAGGTTGGACGAGCAAAGTCATCTTTAACAGGAGGAAGGCAATGCGGCATATCCTATGCATCGGCGCGCATCCCGACGACAACGAGTTCAGCGTGGGCGGGACAGCGGCGCGGCTGCGGGCGCGCGGCGACGCCGTGCGCTTCGTTTCCGTGACCAATGGGGACAAGGGACATTTTTACGAGGAGTATAAGGCCGATCCGTCCCGGCTGGCGGCACGGCGGATGGCCGAGGCGCAAAACGCGGCAGCCGTTATCGGGGCCGATTTCCAGACTCTCGGCGTCCACGATGGCGAAGTCTACGTCAATCGCCCCACGACCGAGGCGATGGTGCGCTGCATCCGCTCCTTCGGCGAGCCGGGCAAAGGGCCGGACCTCGTGCTGCTCAACCGCCCGGTAGACTACCACCGCGACCACCGGTATACCGCCCAGCTTGTCCTGGACGCCACCTATATGCTCACCGTCCCGCTGATGTGCCCGGATACCCGCCATCTCGACCGGATGCCCGTCTTCGCCTACTGGTACGACGACTTTCGCGACCTGGTCCCCTTCCGCGCCGATGTGGCCGTGTCTATCGACGACGTGATCGAACAGAAGATCGACATGGCCTGCGCCCACGTCTCGCAGGTGTTCGAGTGGCTGCCCTATAATGCCGGCCGGCTGGATCAGGTCCCGCCGGAAAGCGACGCGTCCGGCCGGCGCGAGATGGTCGCCCGGAATATCCGGGCGCGCGGGGAGCATCGCCGCGCACAGGTAAGCGCGCTCTTAGAAGCGCAGTACGGCTCGGCGGAAATCCGCTACGCGGAAGCCTTTCAGATCTGCGAATACGGCCGCGTTCCCGATCGAGCCGAGCTACGCGACCTCTTTCCAATCGAATAAAGTCACCCTCATCCATGCAGCGCCCCTACAAAATCTCCCCCTCTCCTCTTGAGCGAGAGGGGGCTGGGGGGTGAGGGGAGAGTCGTTTTGCCAGCAGGAGGACGGCGGAGACGAAAGAGGCCATCGCCCAGCCGTGAGGCGCGGCCCAATACCGCTGGCCGGAAGGACCCTGCATCAGCTCCGGCAGCAGGCCGGTCGGGGTGGCACGGCGCAGGACCGTCGTCAGGTAGACCTTTGCGCGCTCCACAAGCCTGTCGGCATCGTCCTGGCGGCCCAGTTCCTCCCATCGCGCCGCGACCAGGCAGCAACACCGGGCCATCCAGAGCGTGTTGACGCAGGCGGGCGCCCCACCGACATACGCATCGCCCTCAAAGCGGCGGATCGCTTTCCCTCCCTCGAAATCCACTTCCAGTCGCTCCATCACCGCATGCAGCGTGCCTTCGGCGATCTTGAGATCGGTATCGTCATTCAGGTCCAGTAAACCGAAGGGCTCGATCGCGCCCAGGGCGGACGAATCGAGGGTCCGGTCTGGCTTGCCCCACTGGTCGAAGCCACGTATCAGGCAACCATCATGCACGAAATAGTGCAGCACGCCGTTCTTGACCTTCTGTGCCGCTTCGGCGTACTCAGGAGCGTCCAGCACCCGCGCGGCCACCCGTAAAGCGGCATAGATCGCCGCGTTGGAGTACGTGAACGAGCCTATGAACGTCTCCCACGTATCGAAAGCGTCGGCATGAACGCCAAGCGGCGTGAGGCGCGAGCGCAGGTAATCGGCCGCTTTGCGGACCATCTCCGTCTGAATCACGGACGGCACGGATTTCACGGATAAGCTCCCGGTATCTCTATCCGTGCCATCCGTGTTATCCGTGCCCATCCGTGATTCAGACAAAGCCTCCTTGGCCCACTTCCCATAGGCCCACAAAACCGCCCCCACCTGATCGATCTGCAGCCGGTCGGGCGGCAGGCACCAATTCGGGCCGGGCGCGCCGTTCAAAAAATAACGCTGCTGCCAGAACCCGGCGGGGTCCTGGTGGCGCGCGCACCAGTCGACAAAGCCGGCGGCGAGCTGCGGGTAGCCCGCGTCCATCAGCCCGCTGACATACTCCGCGCCATCACGCGGCCAAAAGTAGCCGTAGCCGCCGCAGAACTCGAACTCCGGATCGAACTCCGGGGCCGCCACCGCGACGCCTTCCTCGCCGCAGAGCAGCGGCAGGCAGAGCAGCGAGCGCCGATAGGCCGTCACCAGCTCGGCAGGGAGCGGCAGATCCGGCACGAGCGCCTGCGAGTCCAGGCTGTTCCCCGGCCGATCCAGCGCCCGCTCCAGAGCGCGCAGACCGGGCGCCAGCCAGACGGCATCGGCCTGTTGCCGATCCGCGCGCAATGCGGCGACACCCCGAGAGATCGCTGCCTGCCAGGCCGCCAGCGCCTCGGAAACGCCGTGTCCCAGCGCGAAGACGACCGTGCGCTCTATAGTATCCTGGGGCGGCAGGCCGATGGAGAAGCCGAAGGCCCAGTTCACGTCGCCGATCTCCAGATCGCTGCAGGCGAGCAGACCATCCTGCAGATCGTACAGGGCGTTATTGGCCCAGTTCGTGCCGGCCTTGCCACACTGCCAGGTCTCGAGCGCGTCGCCGCCGACGACCAGCGTCGCATCCCGGTACGACTGCTGCAGCGTGCCCGTCTGCCGGTCAAATAAGAGCGAATTGCCGGTACGGATGCCACATAAATACCAGTTGCCATAGTGGAAAATGCCGCTGGAAAGCGCTTTGTCGGTCAGATTCCGGACGGCGATCCGGCGGACCAGAACCGCGCCTTCTTGCGGAACGATATCCTCGAACGTGATCTGCAGGCCCATTGCTTCCGAGCGGATGGTCGTCATGCAGATATTGGTCTGCTCGGCATACTCCTGATGCCGCTCCCACTCCCCGCCCCACGTCCAGTACAGAGCGCCGTGCTGAGGCGCCCCCAAGTAGACGCAGGGCATGCACTGATAGATGTGCTGCGCGTGGTCTTTGGAAGGGTAGAACCAGTCCATGATCTCACCGGAGTGGCCCAGGGTAATCAGGGTACGGTCGTTTCCGACAACCGCCGTAGGCAGATACACGTACATAGGATGGAACTCCTTTTCTGTGGCAGCCGGGATTATCCGAACAGGATATTCCATATCCTATCCGAACTACTCTCTCCGAGGCAAGCAACACATGGTAAAATGCAAAACCGTCTTGATCGGGGCCGGGAGCTTTGTCTTCGGCCCCAGCATGCTCAGCCAGCTTCTTCTGGAGCACCGGCTGGACGATCTTCATCTAGCGCTCGTCGATGTGGATGGCGAGGTCGCGGAGCGGATGGCAGGAGTCGGCCGCCGGATGGCGCGCGAGACCGGCGTAACGGCGCAGGTCCACGCGCATACGGATCGCTGCGTGGCCCTTCCGGACGCCGATTTTGTGATCTGCTCGGCTGCGCCCCAGATGCAGCGGCGCTTTCAAATGGATGTGGAGATCATCGACCGCCTTCTCCCCGGCCATCTCGTCAGCGAATTCGGCGGCGTCGCCGGCATCAGCTACTCCCTGCGCCAGATCGCCATGATCGAATCCATTGCAGAAGACATGCGGCGGCTCTGCCCCTCCGCCTGGCTGCTCAATGTCGCCAACCCGCTCCCGCGCGTCTGCCAGGCGGCGCATGAGAGGGGCATCCGCACGGCCGGCTTCTGCTCCGTCTCGCTCGTCGGCTATGGAATGCTGGAGCGGATCTTCACGGGCCGCGCGCTCTCCTACCCTTTCACGGCAGCGCGGGAGAAGTGGCAGGCGACCATGGCGGGCACCAATCACCTTAGCTGGCTCATCGACCTGCGCGACCGCGCCTCCGGCGCGGACCTGATGCCCGCGCTGCGGCAGCAATTGGCGGAGGGCGCCACGAGCGGGAATCCGCGGGCGGAAGCCCTGGCGCACGAGACCGGCTATCTGCTCATGCCGGGCGACGACCACACCAAAGACTTTCTCGTCCCGCAGGCAGAATCGTCGCGCACGACCGCCTGGCACGGCAGCCCGGACGAAAGGGAGCGCCGGCTAAGGCTCCTGAAAGATATTGGAGAAGGCCACACTTCCTGGGACGAGCTACTGGCCCATCCTGCCTGGGAGCGGCCCGGCGACCTGATTGCCGCGCTGGCCTATGGCCGCCCTACCCGGCTTCACTCCTTGAACCTGGTCAACACCGGCCAGATTCCCAACCTGCCTTGCGGCGTCTTCGTCGAAACGCCTGCCACCTGCTCTGAAGCGGGTCCGCAGCCGCAGACGGTCCCGCTACCGGAATCGGTACAGCCCTTCTGTGCCTCGGCAGCACAGGTCACCGCTGCCATCGTGCGCGCGGCTCGCGAGCGCCGTCTCACACATCTGCACGAAGCGGTCGATCTGGACCCGACCATTCTGGACAAACCGGCAGGCAAGCGGGCCATCGACGCCTGCCTGCGCGCTCACGCCGACCTCCTGCCGATCTACCGTTGATTCATCGCTCCGTCTGGACAAATATCCGTTTGGCCTGTAAACTATCGGCATGCAAGCAAACGGTCTGGAAACAACATATCCTGTCCCTGCCGAATGGCTGGAGGAATTTGAAGCGGCGGCACGACGTCCCCTGTCGATGCGCGTGCGCTATGCCTTCATCCATACGTATAAGCCTGTCCTGGACGATGCGACCTACCACGCCTTTGATACTATGGACGCCTATCGGCGTTGGTGCGAGGAAAATCTACCGGAGTGGTTGGGCTATAGCCGCGTTTGAGTACCGCCAGGCACAGGAGATACAGGATGCTTTCGACCGCCACGGTGTGCGCTATCTGCTTATCGGCAAGTCAGGAGCGATACTGCTGGGCTATCCTGACCTCACTCAGGATGCGAATATTTTATTCTTCATTGGGCCTTAATAACTGTTTCAGATTATCTTCCGCTGCTCCCGTGGTCGGTCGTAATAGGAACACCGGTGTAGTTTCATTGGCGCTGGAAGGTCGCAGGAGAGTCTGGCGAATGCGTTCCTGTTCGGCACGCTGCTGAATGTAAGGCAGACAGGCAATGGCAGCCTCCCGAACATCCGGCATATAGAAATGAGTCATGCTCTCGACATAAGGCAGCGCTTCCTCATCTCCGATCTGCTCCAACGCCTTGAGAATGGCAACGGTAAGGCGAGAATTACTACCAAGCGCCCTGTACAGGCATTCACGCTGGCGTTTGCTCAATAGGGAAGCATCGCTGGCTTGCAGGCGGGGAAGAAGCCGAAGCAATGAGCTATGCACGGCCGAATAGGTTTCTTCATCGGAAAATTCCAGAGCTACCGCGAGCGCTCCGACGGCACGAACGTCTTCAAACCTTGCCAGCACGCGCGCCGCCGCATTCCGCGATCGCTTAAAATCTCGATAGACTGGATAGGCTGCCGCCCCAGATCCTCCGATAAAGGCTCCAATAAATCCGCCGATGTGGATAGCTCGACCCAACAAATGATCGACCATTGCTATCATGAAGCTCCCCAGCGTACCGGTGATGACAAATCTGCCGAGCATAATCCACGGGAGCGCATAGCGCCTACTCGCCAGCTTTTTCAGATAGACGAGCAGGTGATCGACCGCCGGTGGCCCTAGATCGAACAATTCCTGTTCGGCAACAAAGCGGACATCTTCCTTCTCGCTGCCAAGACGACGGAGAAGTTTTTTGATTTCGGCCGTCGTTTTTTCTGGATGATTAAGCTGCTGTGTCATCGTACTGCCATTCCTCAAAAGCAATAAGCTCTATTCCTGACGCATATCCGGCGAAGAGGCTACCATTCGGGGGGTTGGAGGTCGGCGAGGACGAACTGGATGCTGCGGTAACCGTTGTATTCGTTGAACTGGGGACGGTAGCACAGGTCGAGGGCCTGGCCCGGCTGCAGGGCGTCGGCAAAATCCCCGTGCGACCACAAAAGCCCTTCGACCAGATCGCGGCGATTGACGCCATCCACTTTCAAAAACAGCTTGAGGTGCTGATTCTCTTTACCGATGCGCTTGGTATCCACCAGCCGGACGCCCCGGCTGACGAAATACGGCTCGTGGTTGCCGCTGCCGAAGGGCGCAAACGCCTCCAACTGCGTGAGCAGGCCCGCCGTGATCTCCCCGGCATCCAGCTCCATCGCCACGTCGATGCTGGGCAGGAGGTCCTCTTCCGAGAGCAAGGCGCTGGCCAGCGCGTTCATCTGCGCCGCGAAGTCGCCGACATACTTCTCCTCGATCGAGAGGCCGGCGGCATGGGCATGGCCGCCGTACTCGCCCAGCACGCCGCGGCAAGCGTCGATCGCTTCGAAGATGTTGAAAGGCGAGATGCTGCGCGCGGAACCACGCCCATTCCCGGCCTCATCCAGTGCGATGACCACGCAGGGCCGGTTAGTCTGCTCGACGATCTTGCTGGCGACGATGCCCACGATGCTGCCCGACCAGCCGATCCCACTGATGACCAGGCAGCGCGCCTCGGCCATATCCTGCTCCGCCACCTGCGCCTGCGCCTCCTCCAGAATGCGCTGCTGCTCCTCCTTGCGCTGCAGGTTCAGCTCGTTCAGGCGGCGGGCCAGCGCGCCGCCTTCGGCTTCGTCTTTGGTCAGCAGCAGATTGAGGGCGATCTGGGTCTCGTCAATGCGGCTGGCGGAGTTGATGCGCGGGCCGAGGGCGAAGCCGATGGCGTGGGTCGTGAGCGGCTTGCCCGCGTAGCCGGAGACGTCGATCAAGGCGCGCAGGCCCGGCTTTTTGGTCGTGCGCAACGCCTCCAGGCCGTGCTTGACGATGACCCGGTTCTCTCCCAGGAGCGGCATCACGTCCGTTACCGTGCCGATGGCCGCCAGGTCCAGATAACTGCGCCGAAACGAGCTGACGCTATGGCCCAGATACCGGACCAGCCCCTCGCACAGGCGGAAGGCGACGCCCACGCCCGCCAGGTCTGTGAAGGGATAGCGCGAGTCGCTGCGATGCGGATTGACCACGGCGACCGCCTGGGGCAGCTTGCCGCTCAAGTTCGGGGTGTGGTGATCCGTGATGATGACGTCGATGCCGTACTGACGGGCGTACTCGACTTCCTCAATGCGCTGGATACCGCAGTCGGTGGTGACGATCAGGGTCACGCCTTCCTGGCGTGCCTGCTCGATGATCGGCACGCGCATGTCATAGCCGTCGCGCTTGCGGTGCGGCACGAAGACATCCACGTTGCCGCCCAGGCTGCGCAGCGTGCGGGTCCACAAGGCCGCGGAAGTGACGCCGTCGCTGTCGTAGTCGCCGTGGACCAGGATGCGCTCCTGCCCGGCCAGCGCCCGCTTCAGTCGCTCGCAGGCGGCCTCGGCGTCGGGCAGCAGGAAGGGATCGTGGAGATCGTCGAGGCTGGGGCTGAGAAAGGCACAGGCGGCTTCGGGCGTGGTCAGACCGCGCTGCACGAGCAGGCGTGCCGTGATAGGATGCACGCTCAGTTCTTTCTGCAGCGTACACTCCGCCTCGTCGTCGCTGGGCAGCATGCGCCAGCGTTTTGGTACGTAGCGTCTCACCAGGTCTTCCCTACCCCAGTCGCATTGTTGATATTATACATGTAGTCATCGGGTTTATCGGGCGACTTCAGTCGCCCGACAACCTGGCATCGCGCAGAATGGCGACGATGCGCTCGGCGGCGCGGCCGTCGCCGTACGGGTTGACGGCGCGCGCCATCTCGGCGCGAGCATCGGCATCCGTGAGCAGGAGGCGGGCCTCCGTAACGATCGTCTCTGTGTCGGTCCCTATCAATTTCGCCGTGCCGGCGGTCACTCCCTCCGGTCGTTCGGTCGTTCGGCGCAAAACGAGGATGGGTACGCCGAGGCTTGGCGCCTCCTCCTGCACCCCGCCGCTGTCGGTCAGGATCAGGGTGGAGCGCTGCATCAGCTTGACAAACGGCACGTAGTCCGGCGGCTCGATCAGATGGACCCGCGGCACGCTCTCCAGCAGGGAGCAGAGCGTCTCCCGCACCAGCGGGTTTTTATGCAGGGCGACGATGATCTCGCAGTCCGCAAACTCCTGCGCGATGCGGGCTAAGGCGCGGCCAATGGACTCCATCGGCGCGCCCCAGTTTTCGCGCCGATGGGCCGTCACCAGGATCAGCCGCCGGTCGCCCTCCATAAGAGAACGCAGCGCAGGGTCCTCAAACCGGAAAGGGCGGGCTGCTGCCGACTGCAACGCGTCGATGCTGGTGTTGCCGGTGACGTAAACGCTCTGCGAATCGATGCCCTCTGCCAGCAGGTTCTGCCGGGCCTCTTCGGTCGGCGCAAAGTGCCAGGTTGCGAGGGCCCCCGCCAGTCGCCGGTTCATCTCTTCCGGGAAGGGATCGTAGCGATGGTGCGTGCGCAGCCCGGCTTCGACGTGGCCAAACGGGACCTTATGGTAGAAGGCAGCCAGGCCGGCGACGAAGGTGGTGGTCGTATCGCCCTGCGCCAGGCAGATGTCCGCCGGATGATCGCCCAGGTCGGCGTCCAATCCTTCCAGCGCCCGCGTGGTGATCTGCGCCAGCGTCTGCCCGTGCTGCATGATCGCCAGGTCGTGGTCGGGCGTGATGTCGAAGACGCGCAGGACCTGGTCGAGTTGTTCCCGGTGCTGGCCGGTGACGACCACCCGCACGGCGAAATCCTGTGGAAAGCGCCGCAGCTCCCGCACGACGGGAGCCATCTTCACGGCATCGGGGCGAGTGCCAAAAACGCAGAGGACGCGCGCTGGGGTGACGGTTTCCGGCATGGAGGGAATTTCAGCGACCGCGGGCCTGGAAGATTGCCAGGGCCGTAATGCAGAGGACGAGGGCCACGCTATAGATGAACCAGACGACCTGCGGCTGGCTCCAGCCGCGATCCAGGAGGCGATGGTGCAGGTGGCGCTTGTCCGCAACGGTGAGCGGAGCGCGCGCCAGCAGGCGGCGGGCGATCACGTGCGTGAAGTCGAAGATCGGCACGCCCAGCACCAGCACGGGAACCAGGACCGAGACCGCCGCCGCCACCTTGAAGGCGCCCATGATGGAGATAGCCGCCAGCATCAGCCCCAGCACCTGCGCGCCGACCGTGCCCATGATGATTTTGGCGGGATGGTAGTTGTAGCGCAAAAATCCCAGACACGCGCCGGTGGTGGCCGCGGCCATCAGCGCCAGCGTCGGGCCCTCTGGCGTATGCAGTTGGGCCGCCATCAGCGCCAGCGTGATGGCCGAGATAGCGCAGACGCCGGCGGCCAGACCGTCCACGCCGTCGATGGCATCGACCGTCTTGGTGACGATAAAGACCCAGACGACGGTGACCAGCACGGAGATACCTGTGCTGAAGGCATGCCAGTTGATCGTGGGATCGTATTTGAGGCCGATGGTGCCGCCTAATGGGTTGGTGATGCCCTCGATACGCACGCCGAAGGCGACCAGGATCAAGCCCGCGCCGAAGATCGCCAGCGCCTGCCACTTCGCAGAGAGGTTCTTGAGGTCGTCGACGAGGCCAACAACGGCGATAAAAGCCAGGGCGATCAGCACGCCGGCCACCTGGGGGTTCCAGGTGTGCTGTCCGGTCCTGGAAAACTGGCGGACGGTGACGGTAAAGAGGACGGCGACGAGGATACCGAGAAAGATGGCGACGCCACCTGCGCGAGGCATGGGAGCTTTGTTGACGCGGCGCGCTTCCGGCTGATCGATGGCGCCCCACTTTTCGGCCCAACGGCGCACATACGGCGTCAACGCCATCGTCACCAGCCCGGCAATCAGAGCCGAAACGATTATCCCATACATCCTCGGCGTCCTTCCGTGCAGGCCGCTATGCTCTTCCCACGGTCCTGGTCGCTATCGCTAATAGTATACCTCCCCGCGCCGATTTCGTTGCCGCCTCAGCCGTTGAAATCCACGTCCAATCGTCTGTCTGCTGGGATCCTGAATCAGTGTATCAGGTGAAGGCGCGGAAGTCAAATGGAAGCACGGCGTTAAAACGCCGTGCTGAAACACAAAGCCCGCCCAAGCGGGCTAAATCTCTCAGGGCGCCTTGTAGGGGCGCTGCTTGCTGTGCCCTAGCGCCCCTACAAAGAATTCCCCCTCTGCTTACGAAGGAGAGGGGAAGGGTGGGGGGCCGTTACCCCGCACCGATGGCGATTGGATAGGGGTGAGTTCCGTCCGCAGGACGGTTGTCCGCAGGACCCCCAGACGGGTAATTTATTGCCCGGCTATACGGGTCATTCATGGCCCGGCTAAGGGCCTTAGATGTCGTAGTACAAAGCGAACTCAAACGGATGCGGGCGCAGCGCGATCTGCTTGAACTCATTGTTGACTTTGTAGTCGATATAGGTCTCAATCAGATCGCGTGGGAAGACGCCGCCCTTCAGCAGAAACTCGTGGTCGCGCTGCAGCGCCTGCAGCGACTCTTCCAGGCTGCCCGGCGTCTGCTGAATGCCCTTGCGCTCTGCCGGCTCCATCTCGTAGAGGTCCTTATCGATCGGCTCCGGCGGCAGGATCTTGTTCTCGATGCCGTCCAGGCCGGCCATGAGCAGCGCGGAGAACGCCAGGTAAGGATTGGCAGAAGGATCAGGCGCGCGGAACTCGACGCGCTTGGCCTTGGGCGATTTGGAGTACATCGGGATGCGCACGCAGGCGGAGCGGTTGCGCTGCGAGTAGATCAGGTTGATGGGCGCCTCATAGCCGGGAACCAGACGGCGGTAGGAGTTGGTGGTCGGGGCGCAGAAGGCCAGCAGCGCCGGAGCGTGCTTCAAAAGCCCGCCGATGTAGTAGACCGCCATCTCGGAAAGGCCCGCATAGCCGCGCTCGTCCGCAAAGAGCGGCTGGCCGCTCTTCCATAGCGATTGGTGCGTGTGCATGCCGGAGCCGTTGTCCATGAAGAGCGGCTTGGGCATGAACGTGACCGTGTAGCCGTTCTGGAAGGCCGTGTTCTTGATGATGTATTTGTACTTCTGCATCTTGTCGGCCATGCGCAGCAGAGTATCGAATCGCAGGTCGATCTCCGCCTGGCCCGCCGTACCGACCTCATGGTGCTGGACTTCGACTTCGATGCCCGACTCGATCAGGTTGAGCATCATCTCGGTGCGCAGGTCCTGCAGGCTGTCGGCGGGCGGGACGGGGAAGTAGCCACGTTTGTAGGGGATCTTGTAGCCCAGGTTCGGCTTCTCGTCGCGGCCGGAGTTCCAGACGCCCTCATCGCTGTCCACATAGTAGAAGCCGGAGTGGGAGGTCTGGTCGAAGCGCACGTCGTTGAAGATGTAAAACTCCGCTTCGGGGCCGAAGTAGGCGAGGTCGGCGAGGCCGGTACTCTGCAGATACTGCTCGGCCTTCTTGGCGACCTGGCGCGGATCGCGGCTGTAGCGCTCGCGAGTGATGGGATCTTCGATGTCGCAGACGATGTTGAGCGTGGTGACGTCCGTGAAGGGGTCGATGTAGGCAGTGTTGGGGTCGGGCATAAGCAGCATGTCCGACTCGTTGATCGCCTGGAAGCCGCGGATCGAGGAGCCATCGAAGCCGAGACCATCGGCGAAAGTGTCCTCGCTCAGCTCGGTGACGGGGATCGAGAAGTGCTGCTCCTGACCGATCAGGTCGGTGAAGCGGATGTCGACGATCTTCGCCTCCTTCTCGCGGGCGAGATCGATCACGTCTCGTGGCGTAAGTGCCATGTGCGGGCCTCTCCTTCTTTAGGATAGTGATTCTGCCGTAAAATAAAAAACGCCTTTGCCGCGCGGCGGACATTCCCACCGGGACAAAGAACGTTTCCCTTCGACAGGCCACCTCTTCGTGCCTGTGCCGAATAATGGTTAGGATGCTAAACGCGATCCTGCTATCGATCTATAGTATAGCAGGGGTAGCGCCTCAGAGTCAACCGCCTGCATGGGTTCGCCAAAAATCTGGTTAAGCTGGGCGGTGAATCATCGTTTTAACACCGTCCGGTCCGCAAGCAAACCCGCCACAGAGGCGCTATGCGCCCGAACATGCGAACATCAAAAACACCAGATTCTCGAGCAGGCTCAACAATCTGAGACATCGTACCGTTCTCCCGGGGTTGTAGGTTCAGACTTTGAAGCGGACGTGGAGAATGTCGCCATCCTGGACGATGTACTCCTTGCCCTCCAGGCGCATCTTGCCGGAGTGTTTGGCCTCATCCCAACAGCCGCCCGCCTCCTGGAAGTCGGAAAAGGCCATCAGCTCGGCGCGAATGAAGCCGCGCGCCAGGTCGCTATGGATCTTGCCGGCGGCGCCGAGAGCGTTCGTGCCGCGCGTGATGGTCCAGGCGCGTACCTCATCCTCGCCGACGGTAAAGAAGCTGATGAGTCCCAGCGCGGCGTAGGAGGCGCGAATCAGCCGGTCGCGGGCTGCTTCGGGAATGCCCATCGCCTCCAGGAACTCGCGCTCCTCTTCCGGGGCCATCTGCGCCACTTCCATCTCCACTTTGGCGCTCAGGGTCTCTAAGGGAATGTGCTGGGAGGCGGCGAATCCGGCCAGCCCTGTCAGAGACGGGGGCATGGATGCGCCGATCTGGTCCTCGCCAACATTGGCGACCAGAATGAGCGGCTTGCCGGAGACGAAGGCATAGCTGCGAATGGAGCGCTCTTCGTCCTCGGTCAGAGGCAGCGTGCGGACGGGCTGAAGCGAATCCAGGTGCGCCTTGATCTTTTCGAGCACCTGCTGCTCGGCCGCTTCGGCAGGCGTCTGCCGCTTCTGGGAGCGCGCTTTCTCCAGCCGCTCCAGACGGCCTTCGACCACGGTCAGATCGGCCAGGAGCAGTTCCTCCAGAATGGCCTCCGCTTCGCGCCGTGGGTCCAGTCCGCCGAGCGGCAGGGGAACCGCCGGGTCCTCGAAGGCGCGCACGACCAGCACGAGGGCGTCCATCGTTCGCACATTGGCAAAAAAGTCCGTACCGAACTTGTCGCCCTGCCCCTGGCGCTCCGCGCGCTCGATGCGTGCGCCGCCCTCGGTGAACTCGATGGTCGCCGGAGTCGCCTTCTTGGGCCGGCAGACGGAGACCGCATAGTCGAAGCGGGGATCCGGAACCGGAATGACGCCGACATGGACCTCGCCGCCTCCGAAATGGTGGATGTCCACGTTCGAGCGGGTGAGGGCGTTGTAGAGCGTGGTCTTGCCGGTCTGCGGCAGCCCGATAATACCGACTTTCATAAAAGCGCATTCCTTACTTCAGAGAAGATCGAATTCGCGTATAATAATAGCATGCGGAAGAAACGAACACAACCTGCCAACCTGAACGAGCTCGATCCGGCCGAAAAAAGGCGGCTGTTTAGCCGCCGGCGATTTCTGCGCGGGCTGGCCGCCGTCGGCGCGCTGGCCATCGGCCAGGAGTTCAACGAGCGGACCCACATCCGGGTTTCCCGCCAAACGATCTTTGTGCGCCGCCTGCCCGCGCCGATGCGGCTGGCGCAATTGAGCGACCTGCACCGCTCCTGGTGCGTGGAGGAAAGCTTTATCGCACGGATCGTGGAGGAGACAAACGCCCTGCAGCCTGACGTGGTGGCGCTGACCGGCGACTTCGTAACGATCTCTTCGGAATACGCCGCCTCCTGCGTGCAGCAGTTATCCCGGCTGCGCGCTCGCCTGGGCCTCTATGGGGTGCTCGGCAACCACGATTACTGGTGCGACAGCCGGAAGGGCGGGCCGGCCGTGGCGGAGGCGCTCACCAGTGTCTCCGTGCAGATGCTGACCAATCGGAACCTGCGCCTGGATAACGGGCTGTTTCTGGTCGGGGTGGACGATTGCTGGGCGGGCCGGCCGGATCCGGAGGCGGCTTTCCGGGGCGTTCCCGCAGGCGCGCCGGCAGTGACCCTGACCCACAATCCGAATCTTTTTCGCGACCTGTGCGTTTACGACTGCGTGACCCTGGCCGGGCATACGCATGGCGGGCAGATCGATCTTCCCTTCGTCACGCAGATCTATCTAGGCCGGCACAACCGCTATAAAGCCGGCTGGTACGGGGAGCCGAATCGGCCGGGCCGGCTCTACGTCTCGCGCGGCCTCGGCGTCGTCGGCATCCCGGTTCGCATCCGCGCCACTCCCGAGATCGCCGTGTTCGATCTACTGCCCGCTTAGCTCGTAGTTTACACGGTTGTCCCAGTAGTTATCCAGGTCCGCGTTGTTCCACTCCGTAAAGTCGTAGTCGAGGAGATAAGTCCCCCGATAGTGCATGCGGTCGTGGTCCTGGCCGTGGGACGGCGGATTGAGACGCGGCGGCTCGAACTCGTAGTTGACAAGGCTGTCCCAGTAGGTTTCCAGCGGCGCGAAGCGCATATCGAAGGTGTCGATATCCAGCACATACTGGCCGTGGTAGACTTCCAGGCTGGTGCGAACGGGCGGCGGCGCTGGCGCGTTCTGCGCGTGTGCCGCGAGGGGCCACAGCATTCCCGCGAGCGCGATCCCCATCCAGAGAGACCTTTTCTGCATTGTTGCTTCTCCTTTCCGTAGGCGGACCTCAGTAGTCGAAGGTCCGCCGCTCATGCTCGCCGTCATCGACGACGATCGCCTGGCATCTGAAGCTGCAGTAGTCCCGTAAGATTTGTAAAAAACGGGCGCGCTCCGTCGCGGATAAAGAACTGCCTCCCTCCAAAATCTTCAGAATGCGTTCCAGATAGTCCCGGTCTTCGGGACATAATCCGGAGCTGTAGGCGTCTTGCGTCCTGGCTTGACGTCTCATGGTCGCTTTTCCTTCATGGGCTTGATGGTTTGGTGTTGTTGGTGGCCTTGTCGAATCGAGCGAGATTCTTCTTAGCCTGGGCGTTTTTGGGATCGACCTGGAGCGCCCGGCGGTAGGTTTTGATAGCCAGGTCGGTATCTCCTTTTGCTTCATACGCAACCGCGAGATTATTGATTGCATCCGCGAAGCGAGAATTTACGGCGATGGCGCGCTTGAAGTAACCGATGGCGTCCTCCGTCTTACCGCGCTTCTGGGCGATCAGGCCCAGGCCGTTCAGGGCGTCCGGATCTTCTGGAACATCCTGAAGCACCTGCAGATAGGTCTCTTCGGCGCGCTTGAGGCTGTCCGCATCCCCTTTGTTCAAGTAGCTGGCCGCCAGGGCGCGGCGCACGGCAACCGTACGCGGGCCCTTGCCGACATGCTTGAGCGCCTCCTCCATGGCGGAGACGGCGCCCACGCTATCGCCCTGATGCTGCAGGCTGGAGCCCAGATCGATCCAGGCCGTCGCATCATCCGGAGCGAGCTTGGTCAGTTGCGTGAACGTTTTGGCCGCGCCCTCGTAATCACCCTGCTGGAACTGGGCGGTTCCCAGGCCGCTCAGCGCCTCCCGGCTGTCGGGCTGCAGCGCCAGCGCGCGGCGAAAGGCATCGGCCGCCTTCGCCTGGTGGCCCATCCGGGCCTGCGCCAGCCCCAGGTTGTAGAGCGGATTGAACTGCTTGGGGTCCAGTTGCGCGGCCTTTTCGAACTGGTCGGAGGCGTCGTCGTTGTGCCCCACGTCGAACAGCGTCTCGCCATAGGCTTCGCGGATCGCGTAGTTGTTGGGCGATAGCTGCACGGCGCGTGAAAGCGCGAAGCCCGCCTTCTTCCAGGCCGCCTGCGCCTCCGGAGAAGGCGGCTCGTCCGGCGCGGACTGCGCGTTGCGCGCCACAGACCGGGCGGCCAGGCCGAGATTGAGCCAGAACGTAGCGTTATCGGGCTGGAGCTTGGTGGCCTTTTCGTAGGCGTCTTCGGCGGCGACGACGTCGTTCGTCGCCTGCAGGGCAAATCCCAGGTCGTTCTGGATGTAGGGGTCGTTGGGATTGAGGGCGACCGCGCGGCGGTACGCCGCAACAGCGTCCGGATAGCGCTTCAGCTTGGAATAGATGCTGCCCAGGTCGTAGTAGGCATCGGCATTACCGGGCTGCAGGTGAGAGACCGTCTCGAACTCCTTGATGGCGTCCGGATAGCGCTTGAGGCCGTCGTAGGCATTACCCAGGTTGAGGTGGCCTTCCGCCGAGTCCGGCTTGAGCTTGACCCCCTGCTCCAGGGGTTCCAGCGCGTCGGCGTACTTCTGCTGCTGCAGATCGATAAAGCCGATCCAGAAGAGGATGGTCGGCTCGTTGGGCTTGGCCTTGCGGGCCAGCGCGAACTCGCTCTGGGCCTCATTCAGCTTGTTCTGCTTATAGAGCGCGACGGCCTTATCGAAATGCTCTTTGGCCTCGTCAGCCGTCAGCCGCCCGCCCACGCACAGCAGGGCCAGAACCAGCAGCAACATGGGAACAGCGCGCTTCCAGCGTCTCTCAAGCGCACGGTCTTGCATGGCAGAACTCTCCTCTATTCCCCGGCGCCTCGCAGACACTCCGCCTGACAGGAGACGCCGATGCTTCATTATACCAAGATTCGTGCTCGACTTCGTTATTCATCTGTTTACAACTCTCAAAGGATTTATCAACAGAAAAAGGAATTGCGAGACTATACGTCACGCAGATGGAAGATCACGGCGCCGAGGAGAAAAAGGGCGAGAACGTAGAAAACGACGTAGACGGCGTCCAGATGAGCGAAATGCAGATGGGCAAGGCCCCAATGCTTGAGGAACTGAGGGGAATTGCCCAGCCCGCCTCGCGGCGTTGCGACGATAATATCCCGGGTCGTCCCCTCGACCCACCAGCCGATCGTTCCCTGTGGCACGACCAGCCCCGCCACGTCCGCCAACTGGCGTAGCGACTCGACGTCGAAGGCGGTTTTGTCGCCGAGCGCATTGAAAATACCGTCGAACCAGGCGAAGGCGCACACGACGAGCGCCAGAGCCATGCCGAACAGCCGGGGAGCGAACGTCGAAAACATCAGGCTAAGCGTCGAGACGACCACCGGAAAAAGGGCCAGGTAGCAGCCCGCGTGCAGCAGCGCCGTCATGTCCTGATGCACCTGCCAGGTCAGCGAGGCCCACACCATCGTCGTCCAGACCAGCACGCTGCCGACGAGAACGATGTTGATCCCGATCCACTTTCCCAGCAGGATCTCCACGCGATAGATCGGTTTGGGGAGGATGACGGCCAGCAGCCCGCGCTCGATCTCGCTGGAGATGGCGCCGCCCGCCAGCATCACGGCAAAGAGGGCGCTTAACATCTTAATGGAGGATAGGCAGAGCGAGGTGATGGTGCTGCGCGCGATCGGAAACTGGATGGCATAGCGGTAGACCGACATGTGCCCGGAAGCCACCGCCGCTTCCATGCGATAGCGGATGACCAGCAGCAGCAGGGAGAGTCCCAGCACCAGCAGCCCCAGCATCAGCGCGCCGAGCAGCGTGCGGCGGCGTACCGCTTCCTTGAGCGTCAGCCCTGCTATCGTGAAGACCGCCATCCGATCCTCGCCCCCTTAGTCCCCCTCTCCCCGTGAATCCGCTTCGCGGCGGAAGAGGGGGAATTTTGATTATTGAGTCCCCTACGGGGACTCAGGGCTTTGGTTGCTGCAGGTTCAGTTGCCCGCCACTTCGGTTGGGAGAAAGAGGCGAGATCGGGTGTTCTCATGGTCTCAGTGTACCCCAGGGCAGTTTTAAATTTAAGAGCCGGAAGGAGTAGGGCTTTTCCGCCCGACAGGGCCGTTGGCCGCAGGCCCAACAGACGGGTATTTCCACGCCCGGCAAAGAAGTTATTAGAACTGTCAAATAAACGTGGAAAGAACAGGAGGCGGAAAGCCCTCGCCGGGCTTCGGGTACAATTCAGAAACCGGTCGCGCCGCTTTCCGTAGTGATAGAGGAGGTTCATTTGATGGCAACACATCCCTTCCGTCGGAAACGTCGCCGGGGAGGCAGCCGTATCCCCGTGCTGCTGATACTTCTGGCCGCCGTAGGGGGCGGCTTTGCGGCTTACCATTATTACTTCAATCGCCCCGGCGAGGCGGCGATCCGCTTGATTCCCAGCGACGCCATGCTGGTCGTCACGCTGGACACCAGCCCTTCTCCTCAGCAGGTCCCGGTCTTTGAGCGGATCCATAATGCTCTCCAGCGTGAGAAACTGGACACGCAGGCCGACCAGTTGATGACCACCGCCTTCGAGAACTCCACCGTGGGCAAAGAGATTCGCCCGGTGGTGCGCAATGATTTCGCCTTCGCGCTCTGGCAGCCGGCCGGCAGCGCGCCTTCGGACAGCCCGGCGTTCGCCGCCCTCATCGCGCTCAAAGATTCGGGCAAAGTCACCGATATTCTGGCGCGGCATGGCACGCAAGGCCGCCAGGATGGGCTGACGTACTACGCCCTCGATAAGCCGGACGTCAAAGCCGCCGTTATGGGCGATTACCTGGTCGTCTCCAACAAGCCCATCTTCCTGGGGCGCATCGACTCGGTGCGTCGGGGCGAGACCGATTCGGTGGCACAGTCGGCGGACTACCGTGCGGCGCGGGCCGCCCTGCCCTCGGACGCGAACCTGATGGTCTTTATCTCGCCGCGTGGGATGGATCGGATGCAACAGCAGAGCCGGTCGGCCGGTGTAAACAGCCCGTTTCGCAACACGCGCTGGACGGCCATCGGCGTGACGGTGCGGAACCAGGGCCTGGAGACGGTCTGGCAGGTCCCCATGAGCGCACAGGGCACGCCCGGCGCGCAGAGTCTGGCGCAGATCGCTCCCCTGGACGAGCAGATGCTTCGCCACCTACCGGCAGGCGCTTACGGCATGATGGCGCTCTCCCAGCCCGGCCAGTACTGGAGTTGGGTCGCACAGGTCATTGAAAGCGATCCGAACACGCAGAAGAAGCTCAACGACGGCATGGCCGCATTCGAGAAGCAGACCGGCTTGAGCGTACAGCGCGACCTCGTGAACGGGCTCGACGGCACGAGTCTCTGGGCGGCGTATCCCAGCTCGCAAGACTCGCACGGTGTCCCGGATGGACTGCTCGTCCTGGAGGCGAATAATGGCGCCGATCCGGCCGCGATGATGGCTAAAGTGAGATCCTATCTGGAGCGCGCCACCGTCAAGAATGGCAAGCCGGGCGTGCGGTTCCTGCCGGAGCAGAGTAACGGCATTACCATCTGGTCGCTGGACCCGGCCTCGCAGCAGCAGATCACCCATGCTGTGACCGACCTGGTCACCTCCCAGACGCCGATGTTGAAAGGCCCTGGAAGCGCGGCTTCTTCCGCTAACTCCGGTATCACGACGATGGCGCAGGGAAAGGGTGCGGTCTACGCGGAAGTGGGCAAGGCGATCTTGCTGGCCTCGTCGCGCTCCCTGCTCGACAGGGCACTGGCGGCCTATGCGGGCCATGGCGCGTCGCTCGCCGATTCGCCGGCTTATCGCAACATGCGGGCACAACTCCCCCAGGGTGCCCAGAGCGCCTTACTCATCGACCTGCCGGGCATCATGGATACCCTGCGGCCATCGCTGGCGCGCACGGTCGCCAACAGCCAGTCCGGCATTACGCCGGATGACGTGGCCCGTATTTTCGGATCGACGGGCACGACGGGCCTGGTAGGCAGCGTCCGCTACGACGGCAAAACGTTCACGACAACTCTGTTCGTGCCGCTCGACTACGAGCGACTCATCCACATCATCGGGACCTTCAGCGGCCATTCGCAGCCGCCAGCCAATCAGACTATGTGAGGCCTCACTCTAATGGACCTCACCCCCTTAATCCCCCTCTCCTTGTCAAGGAGAGGGGGAGATTCTAATGTAGAGGCGAAATAGCTGGGTCCTCCCCTCCCGATCGCCGACGCGCTCCCCATTCCCTTCAGGGAGGGGGAATGAGGAGGTAGGGAACTCAGGCAAAAGGAGAGACAGTGTATGAACAACATGGTGTTTCGCACGCAGGGGGATTGGGACAGCACGACGCTCCTCAATAACAACGAAGAAGTACTCGCGGACGAGCTGTTCGTGGAACTGCACGCAGGCCGGGATGCGTATGGCAATCCGGATCGTGGCGGCGTATCCGATAGCGGCGAGATGTCGGCCTTCGTGCGCCTCCAGAACGATCCGCAGGAGACCGGCATCTTTCCGGGCCGCCTGCAGATCACCTTTCCCGGTCACGAGATCGTCATCGAGAACACCCATCCGACCTTTGCCTTCGAGTTTACCCGCGTCTGGTATAATGGGCGTGACGTCACCGAAAACGTGGTCGAAGTTTACGTCGATGTCAATGCGCCCGACAATATCGTCAAAGCCTACATAACACTCTATAAGCCGCACTGGCTCACCTCGGACGAGGTCGCCACGTACAATATCTTCGGTTAAAGGAAAAAGAGAATGAAACCGATGCTTTCGCGTTCCATCCGGACGGGCCGGATAGGGCTTATCTGCCTGCTGGCCGCTCTGCTCGTATTTCCCCTGACCGCCAGTCAGGCGCAGCGCCGCGGCGGCTCCTTCGGCGGAGGACGCTCCTTCGGAGGCTCGTTTGGCGGCGGCCGTTCTTTTGGCGGCTCGTTCGGAGGAGGAGGACGTTCGTTTGGAGGCTCCTTCGGCGGTGGCTCCTTTGGAAGCAGCCGCAGCCCCGGTGGCAGCCTGTTCGGGGGTGGCCGCAGCAGCTCCTTCGGCAGCGGCGGCTCTTTCGGACGCAGCTCCTCCGGCGGATCGTTCGGCAGCCGGTCCAGCAGCTCGTCCGGCGGCGGATCGTTCGGACGCAGCGGCTCGTTCGGCACCTCCAGCTACGTCCACTCGTCGAGCGTCGCGCCCAGCTATTACGGCCAACCTTACTCCAGTCGCACTAACATCTATTATGGCGGCCATTACGTGCCCGCCTACTCCTATGGCTTCTGGAGCGGTTACAGCTATGCATGGGGAGCGCCGTCCTGGTACTACTGGACACCCTTCCATCCGGCCTTCTACTACTACCCGCCGGTCTATTATAATGGAGGTGTCTATCCAGGAGGATTCAACTGGACGCACTTCTTCCTGGGTATTGTCGTCATCCTGTTCCTGCTGTGGCTGATCGGTAAGCTCTTCTTCGGCCGCAAGGGCCTCCGTTACACCAGCTACGGTTGATTAGCCCTCACCCCTACCCCCTCTCCTTCCCAAGGAGAGGGGGAGTATAAGGAAGGAGCTGCTGTGTTCGGCAGAACGCCGCAGGCGCGTAACGGCCCCCAGCCGGAAGAGATTCCCGCCCACGAGAGGGCGCGCATCCAGGGTGGCGGGCTGGTACAGCTCATCGTCACCAGCCTCAACCCGATGACTTTCTACCTCTTTTTGAACGACCAGGCCGTCGAGCAGACGGACGTGGAGAGCCTGTCTATCGACATCGAGGCGCCCACGCCTACCGAGCCGAATGGGCTGCTGCGCGCTACACTGTCACGCTATGGGACCGACGTCACCGGCACACGGAGCCTGCAGCGCACCGAGCTGTTTCCCTGCGTGCTGGAGATCGTCGCGCTCAAGCGGCGTATCAACCTGTGCTGTTCGGACCCCAATTCCCTGCAGTCCACCTGGGTGGATCTGGGCCTGAAACCCAACGGCGAAGCCTATCAGTTGGGAGGCCTGCAGACGTTCCGGTTTCTGCTTACCGAAGGCATTCTCGACGCCAAGGTGACCTGGGAAGACGGCCAGACGGAAGATTTGCTTCCCCAATAACGGTGTGATATAATCTCATAGGTGGCCGTTATGGTCCGGCAAACACGCTTTTCTTCCGGAAAGGTCCAGAAGCGAGGGAAGCAGGCTGTCACGATCTCCTCGCCGGATCGTCACTAGAAGTAGAGAAGCGTCTTCCATTCCGGATGGCGGTGGAAAGGGAAGCAGAAATGCTCTGTGCCCGCTTGTCGGCCTCGTCTCTAGCGCGTGCCCCACATCGCCGGGCCACCGTGCTGCTGTCTCTGCTCCTGGCCGCTCTCTGGAGCGTGCCTTCCACGGGCTATGCCGGACAGACAACCCCTTCTCCTGCTCCGCCGCCTCCAGCAACATCCGGTTCTGCCTCTCCTTCCGCACAGCAGGGCACGACCACGCCGCCGGATAGTAAGCCGGACCGGCATCATGGCAAAGCCAGGGCCGCGCCCTCGCCGCCGGAAGATCCGGAAGTCAAGCTGGGTCGGGAGGCCGCCGCAGAGACCGACAAGCACAGCAAGCTGATAACGGATCCTGTGCTGGTGGGGAGGGTCAACCGCATCGGACAGGAGCTTGCCGAGGCGGCCAACACCTATCCGACCCAGGCGCTATTTGGCACTCCCGAGTTTAAGAAGTTCCACTATACGTTCAAGATCATCGACGACAAGGATGTAAACGCCTTCTCGCTGCCCGGCGGCTATATCTACCTCTACAAGGGACTGCTTGACTACGTCCACTCCGACGACGAGCTTGCCGGGGTGATGGCCCATGAGATCACGCACGCCGCCCACCATCACCTGATGAAGCTGATGCACGAGCAGAACAAGATCCAGAACGTACTGCTCCCGCTGATTGCCATGGCTGCGATCATCGGTCGTGGCGGGCTTTCCGGCTCCGGCGAGCTTCTCGAAGGCTCCCAGCTTTATACCCTGGCCAAAGTGAACTCGTATACGATGGATGCGGAAAAGGACGCCGATCACGGCGCGATCCTGCTGCTGACCCACACGCACTTCAATCCCGCCGGACTCTACAGCTGCATGCTCCGCATGGCCGCCGATGAGCGCAGCCATCCACAGATCGAGCTGGGTATCTACCGGACGCACCCGACCGGCCCCGATCGTGTCGAGGCGGCCAGGCAGTTGTTGGCCGATCTGAACATTCCGATCCACCTCACGGAAGTGGACCCGACTCTGCAGGCGGTCGTCACGCCGATCAACGGGCTTCCGGGCGGCCAGCAGGTGGCGGAGATCAAGATGCGCGGCATCGTCCTCTGCCGCGTCGTCGCCACCGATGGCCTCACCGCCGAGCAGCGCGGCCTGAGCATCGCCAGGCGCCTCAACAGCCTCGTGGACGCTCACTTGCAGTCCTTTGAAATTCGCGTCAATCCGGAAAAGACGGCGGTGCTGGCACGCGGCTTTACGATCCTGACCGAAGCGGACGCTTCCGGCCAGAACAAATCGCTTACGGACATGGCCCACGACCTGTCCGATGCGATCCTGCTCATCAATCAAAAGCAGCAGCTCGACATCGGTACCTCTTAGGAAACCACATGAAGTTTCGGAGCAGACTGAGAAAATTTCTGGATGACAGTCCTGCCGCGCTTTCACAAGTGATCGCCTTCGCGGTCATTTTAGATATGTTGCGTCTTCATGTGTCCACGCCTTTCCTTTTCAGGCTTCTCGGCGTCTATTTTCTGGTTTCATTGGCCTCCAGTATTATTCTAACGATGCTCAGCGCGGTCTTGATTGGTCTACTCGGCCTCTCAAAAGTGAATCAGTCTGCAGAAGAAGATGCTGCCCCGGTCATTCAAAAAACACGATAGATGCACACCGGCGCGTCGTGATTCGGTGCGTCTCCTCTCCCTTTTTATGGCAGCCGCATGGTTTATCCCTCTTGGTGAGCCAATTCTGACCTCCGAGCAAGGCAGTGTCCGCTTGCTCGATCTCCCCGCCGCCGCGCATATCTACGTCGATGGCAAGCCGGTACCCAGCCATAACGGCCTGCTGCGCCTACCGCCAGGCTGGCACGCCATCCAGGTCGAGGCGCTGCAGGTGAACATCAAACTTCCGCAGTGGAACGGGGTCGCGGCCTACTGGCGGATGGCGCCGGTTCTTGCGCATCAGACCTGCACATTGCGCATTACTCTGTATCCTGTCCGGCCACCTGCTATCTATGATGGGCAGATCGTGATGCTGATCCCAGGCCCACCCGGTCCGCCCGGTCCTCCTGGTGACGCTGGCTCCGCGCAGAACGCGGCGGTGGATAACCCAAGCCAGATGCTGCGATTAGCCCTGGATCTTTTGATAGATGATCTCTCGGCACAAGAACAAGACGTAGAAAACCAAATGAATGCCTATTTGCCGACTTACGGCTTCTATTATGTGCCGCCTCATGATGCATACCAGGTCCTCGCAGGTCCGGCCGGCCCTCCTGGCCTGGAGGGGGCATCTGGTCTCCCACCTGGGATTCTGCTTCTGCGCGATGAGAAGGGACAACTGCTTTTCGAGGAAATGAAAACACGCCTGGGCCTGCGGCAGATCGAGGAGAAGTTGGCCTACCTCAAGCCTCGCGTTGCCGATCCACCCTGGCCTCGGCCAAAGACCCTCCCGTATGGCATCGTTTTGCTGACACCAGAATTTCGGGCGGCGTTCGATGAAGCGATCAAAAACGCGCTGGCAGCGCCGATCCCTCCTCATGACCACCCCGATGATTTCGCCCTGGGGACGCCGATGGGTAGCCCTGGCGCGCGCGGTCCAAAAGGACCAGATGCGACCTCACCGGCCGGCACACCTGCGGTCCGCCTCTCCGCCGAGCAGACACGGCAACTCCTGAAGCAGTTCGCTAACGATAAGGACCTGCAGAAACAGATCGCAGATTTGCGTAATAAGGTCGATGACCTGGCCCTCTGGATCGGCGAGGATACCTCTCTGCCGTCGCATAAATAACACCTCTCTCCCCATTTCCGGCTACCTGCTTGCAACTTATGAGTGCTTGGACAGGTCTATGTCGGCAGAGGCTCAGATAGGCCCCCACCCCCGTCCCCTCCCCCAAATTTGGGAGAGGGGGGACGAAACTGAAAGCTTGTGCGCTCGCCCTAAATCTCCTCTAGCCGGCAGGCAGAGGCACAAGAGAGCAGTAGAATCTCCCCTCCCCTAAACTTGGGGGAGGGGTCGGGGGTGGGGGCCGTATGCTATAATGAAAGGCGCCTGCCGCAACCCATGCCGGAGTGAAAGAGAGTTATGTTAGCCAACGAGCTGCGACAGAAATATATCGAATTTTTCAAGAGCAAAGAGCATCTGTATCTGCCCAGCGCCCCGCTCGTGCCGATCGATATTCTCGGCAACGAGGACAAGACCGTGCTGTTTACCGGTTCCGGTATGCAGCAGTTCAAGCCCTATTTCGTCGGGGCGGCCGTGCCGCCCAGTCGCCGCATTACTACCGTCCAGAAGTGCCTGCGGACGGTAGACATCGATAGCGTGGGCGACTACTCCCACTGCACCTTCTTCGAGATGCTGGGCAACTTCAGCTTCGGCGACTACTTCAAGGCCGAAGTGATCCCCTGGACCTGGGAGTTTCTGACCGAATGGCTCAAGCTCAATCCGGAGCGTTTCTGCGTAACCGTCTACCTGGACGACGACGAGGCGTTCACCATCTGGCACCGCATGGTGGGTATTCCGGAAGACCGCATCCATCGCCTGGACGAGGACAAGAACTACTGGCCCGCGAACGCCATCACCGAAGGTCCGAACGGTCCCTGCGGCCCCTGCACCGAGATCTACTACCGCGTCGCGCCGCCGGAGGAGATGAACTCCGACCCGACCCTGACGCCCACGGAGCGGTTCAAGATCGACGACGCAGCGGGCCGCTATGTGGAGGTCTGGAACAACGTCTTCACGCAATACGAGCGCAGCGAGGACGAGCATGGCAAGGCGATCCTGACTCCCCTGCCCCAGAAGAACAACGATACCGGCGCGGGCTTCGACCGCCTGGTGATGGTCGTGCAGGACAAGGGCAGCGTCTTCGAGACCGACCTGTTCAGCCCGATCCTGGAGAAGATCGAGGAGTTGTCCGGCGTCAAGTACGGCGGCACGATGGACCCGGCCGATTTTGCGCTGAGGGTGGTCGCGGAGCACGTGCGCTCCATGGTCTTCTGCATCGCCGACGGCATCCTGCCGGGCAATGAAGACCGGGAATACATCCTGCGGTATATTATTCGCCGCGCCATTCGCTACGGCAAGAAAGAGCTTGGTTTCGACCGGCCGTTCCTGCATGAGGTCGCGCCGAAAGTGATCGAGCAGATGGGCGACTTCTATACGGAGCTGAGAGAGCGGCGGGAGCTGATCCTGAAAACGATCCAGGGCGAAGAAGAGCGATTCCTGCGCACGCTGGACAACGGCATGCGGAAGCTGGAGGAGATGTTCGAATCCGAGAGCGTCAAGGAGCTGGGCGTGCTGTCTGGTGAGGACGCCTTCATGCTCCACGATACCTTCGGCTTCCCGCTCGACCTGACGCGCGACATCGCGGCAGAGCGCGGCGTGAACGTGGACACGGCCGGATTCGAGCAGGCGATGGCCGACCAGCGGGAGCGTTCGCGGCAGGCCAGCGGCATGGGCAAAGAGGTCTTTACGGTCGGCGCCGTAGGCAGCGCCCTTACAATTTTGCCACCGACCGAATTCCTCGGCTACGGCCAGGTTACAGCGGAGGCGACCATCCTGGCGATCTACGACCGGGAGCGCCGGTCGCTGGAATTCGCGCGCCCCGGCGAGGAGGTCGAGATCGTCCTGGACCGCACGCCCTTCTATGCGGAAGCGGGAGGGCAGGTCGGCGATACCGGCCTGCTGACGGCCCCGGCGGGCGACACGACCTGCGCGCTCAAGATCGAAGTGACGGACACGCAGAAGCGGGAAGGCGTCTATTTTCACTCCGCGCGAGTGCTGGAGGGCGAGGCCAGCGTCGGGCAGACTGTCCATGCGGCGGTTGATGTGGAGCGGAGACGCCATATTATGCGTAACCACACGGCCACGCACCTGCTGCAAGCCGCGTTGCGCACCGTGCTCGGCTCGCATGTCCACCAGAAAGGCTCGCTGGTTGCGCCCGATCGCCTGCGCTTCGACTTCACGCACAACCAGCCGATGACTCCCGACGAGATCCGGCGCGTCGAGGACATCGTCAACGAGCATATCCTGGCGGACACCCTGGTCGTCGTCCATTCCGACGTACCCATCGCGGAGGCGAAGCAGCGCGGGGCGATGGCGCTCTTCGGCGAGAAGTACGGCGACCGTGTGCGCATGATCGAGGTGCCGGGCTTCAGTCTGGAGCTGTGCGGTGGCACGCACCTCTCGCACACGTCTCAGGTGGGGCTGTTCGAGATCATCTCTGAAACCGGCGTGGCAGCCGGCGTGCGGCGCATCGAGGCCGTCACCGGCGCGGGCGCTTACGCCTATGTGCGCAGGCAGGAAGCGATGCTGGGCGAGATCGCCTCCCTGCTCAAAGCCAACCCCTCCGACGCCGTCACCGCTGTCGAGCGCCTGATCGAACAGCGCAGGGAACTGGAGCGGCAGAACCGCCAGCTCAAGGCTTCGGGCGGCGCGGCACAGGCCGTAGACCTGACACCGCAGGATGTGCATGGCATTCCGGTCATCGTCCGCCGTGTGGACGGAGCCGATGCAGAGGCGCTGGCAAATCTCGCGGACCGCGCCGCGCAACAGCACCACTCCGCCGTCATCGTCTTAGGCACGGCCAACGACGGCAAAGTGTCCCTCACAGCCAAAGTGAGCAAAGACCTCGTGGAGAAGGGCCTGCACGCGGGTAACCTGGTGCGCGAAGTTGCCAGGATCACAGGCGGCGGCGGCGGCGGCCGTCCCGACTTCGCTCAGGCGGGCGGGCGTGATCCGAATAAACTGCAGGAAGCTCTCGATGCCGTGCCGCAATTGATCGAAGCCCAGCGGAAAAAGGGTTGATTCCTCTTTTTATTCGAGTCAGAGCACTACGACGAGAAGGAGGGAGTCCGCGAAGGCGGACTTTGGGTTTTAGCACGGGGTTTCAACACCGTGTGCTCCATCCGAAGGATGGTTGGCGGTATCGCAAAGTTGAGGGCGCGAACCGTTGAGCGACCGAACGTTTGCAGAGCCTCCAGACGGGTATTTCAATGCTCGGCTTACACGAGCCGGTCAAAAAATGAGAGGCAGGATTGGGAAGATAGGAATCATCCTCTTCCTGCTTCTCCTCGTGCAGACACCGGGATTCGCGCAGCCCCATGTCGTTCTTGTTCTCTGCGATGCGCTCACCTTCGAGGATGTCCACAACCAGGCTTATCCGCATCTCACGCACTTGGCGGAAGCAGGCGCGGTCGGCTTGATGAACTGTGTCGTCGCCGGGCCGCAGACGCCGGCGGCGGGAACGCTGACCCTGGCCGTTGGCCAGCACGTGCCGGCGGAGCCTACCGACGAACAGGCCGCCAATCCCTGGGAACACGTTCCCGGAGAGCGCGGCACAGCGCAGGAAGTCTACCAAAGGCGAACAGGACTGCCAGGCCCTACTGCCAACCACCCCTATCTTGTCGATTATCCCATCCTCCACCTGGGCATCGCCGGGCTGGCCCGCCGTGACCTCGATACCGCACGTCTGGGCGCGGCGCTGGCGCAGGCAACACCGCCGGTGCGCTCCCTGGTTTTTGGCAATGCCGATGTCGGAGGCTTGTGGGGACGGCGCGCGGCCCTGCTCACCGTCGATGCCGAGGGCACGGGCCGGGGACTGTTCACTCCTTTCACAGATCCGTCTTCGCTGGATGCTTATAGCGGCATCACGGACGCGGACTTTGTCGTTATTGAGCTTGGGGATACAGCGCGCATCGAGGCGAAACGTGGACACCTTTCCTCCACTGCCTATCGAACCGCCCGCGCGCAGGCTCTCGAACAGCTTGATAGCCTCCTCGGAATGCTTACAGAGCCAGAGCCGAAGGCGGGCATCCAAAGCGACATTCTGCTTGTCTCCCCTACCCCTCCTGCCGAGGATGCCGGTCCCTGGAGCCGGCTGACGCCCATCCTGGCCGCTGGCCCGGATTTCCCGCCCGGCCTGCTCACCTCGCCGACCACGCGCACGGCGGGCCTCGTCGCCAACGTGGACCTGGCGCCTACGCTTCTAACGCTGTTCCAGGCGCCCATTCCGGCAACGATGGAGGGACGGCCCATGCGCTCGGTCGGCAGCCCAGCCGACGGCCCGGAAAGGATCGCAGCCCTCACGCGCCTGGATGATACCGGAACCCTGAACGACAGAGCGACCATTCCGCTTATGATCGGACTGGGCGCGTTCTGTTTTCTGCTGGCGCTGGCCTGCCTGATCGCACGAAAGCTGGGAGGAGCGCGATGGTCGCGGCGGCTGGCGCCGGGAATGATCTTCACCCAGAACCTGCCGGCCGGATTGCTGCTGGCGACGGTCTGGCTGCCGTCTACGGTTTTGGGATACGGTCTGACCATCGCCGCCTGGATGGCCGGGCTAACAGCGGCCTGCTATCTCCTGGCACGCCTTCTCCGCATCGCTCCCCCGGTCGCCTGTGCCTTTCTGGGTATCGTTCTCGTGGCGGTGGACACGCTGGCCGGCCAGCCGCTTCTCAAGCTGTCCCTGCTCTCGAACTATCCGCTCTCCGGCATCCGCTATTATGGCGTCGGGAATGAGTATCTAGGGGTCGTACTCGGATTTGCGCTGGCGGGCGGCTTTGCCTGGTTGGACGACCGCCGTATTCCCTATCCGCCTGGTAATCAGGGACGCGCCAGGAGATGGGCGCTACTAGGGGTGTGGCTGGGATTGCTGTTCCTGCTCGGCTGGCCGGGGCTGGGCGCGAACGCGGGCAGCCTGATCGCCACCGGGGCCGGCTTCGGTGTCGGCGCGGCCATCCTGTTCGGAAGGCGGCCTACCGTCCGGCTCGGAATCGCCTGCGCGCTGGCGGGACTGGTGCTGGCCTTCGTCTTCGGCGCGATAGACGCCGCCCTGGCTGCGCGGGCCAGCTCGCATCTCGGCGCGACCCTGCAAGCTGCCTCCAATGGGCGCGGACCCGGCTACCTCTTCCAGATCGCCCTCCGCAAGATCGCCATGAACCTGCATATCCTGGGCACGCCCTGGCTCATCTTGCCCGCTGCCGCCGTGATTCTCACGGTCCTGGGCGCGCGATTTCTGGTCGGAGAGGCCGTCCGCGAAACCCTGAGCCGCCGTCCCTGGACAACGCGAGGATTGGCCGCCGCCCTGGCTGCCGCTCTCGCCTCCCTCCTCTTCAAAGACTCCGGCGTCGTCACGACGGCCTTCCTCGCAGGCTGCGTATGCGTCATCGTCCTCTACTATGCCCTAACTGATTCTTCTCCAGCTACTCCATGTGCCGGGCCTTGAAAGACCCGTCTGTTGGTCCTTCGGACAACCGCCCTGCGGGCGGAAAAGCTATTTGGGTGAGAGGAGAAAGCCTGATGGCTCCAGTCGCCGAAGGGCGACTTCGTGCCTTTGTTGCTGCGACTTCAGTCGCCCGAAGAAGGAAGGCTCCTATATACATAGTGCTCAGAAAGGTGAGAAACCTCCCCGCCTGTCGTCTGGCTGCTATCGACACTGCCCATGAAGTCTTTGAGAAAATCATAAAGCGTCTCGCCTTCTGATTTCTCCGCTTCTGGATTTGTGGTGGGCAGTTCCTTCCCTGTGCCGTTCTGCAGTTGCTGCCGCAGGAGGGTAGCAGCCAGGCCTTCCGCCGTCTGCCCCTCCTGGGCCGCTCTCTCACGCGGCCTGGCTTCCACATCTGGCGCCAGGCTGATAGTAATGCTCGTAAGAGATCACATCCTTCCCCAATATAGGTCCTTGCCTATTATAGGCCAGATATTGGCTGTCGGGAAGTTTCGATCCCGCTCCTTAATAGATTTCCGATGTTTTTGCCTTTTTTGGCAAAATGGCTGGTATCCTTTTCCTGCCAAAGTGGCTCTTTCTACAGGGAGCTTCGTTCGGAGAGGCGGAAGCGTGGAAGAGATTCGCGGGCTCATCGATAAGGCGACGGCGGCGCGGGCGGCGCAGGCGGAGAAGCACCAGGCGTTCGGGCAGATCGTCCGGCGCTTTCAGGACATGGTCTTCGGCTGCGCCTACGCCCTGCTCGGCGACTTTCACCTGGCTGAGGACGCCGCGCAGGAGACCTTCATCGTCGCCTGGCGCTGCCTGGACCAACTGCGCGCGCCGGAAGCGTTTCCCGGCTGGCTCAAACGGATCGCGCTGACGCAGTGCCACCATCTGACGCGCGGCAAGTCGCTTTCCCTGGTGGCTCTCGAAGCTGCCAGGGACCTGCCCTCTGCGGAAGCCGGACCGCAGGAGGCGCTGGAGCAGGCGGACCGCCGGCAGCGGGTACTGGCGGCCATCCAGGCGCTTCCGGAAGCCGAGCGGATGGTCACCACCCTGTTCTACATCGGCGAGTACTCCCAGAACGAGATCGCCGCCTTTCTGGAAGTCCCCCTCACCACCGTCAAGAAACGGCTGTGGTGCGCGCGGCAGAAACTGAGGGAAAAGATGCTCGATATCGTTCGCGATACGCTCCAGGAAAAGCGCCCGTCCAAAGACGAGCGGTTTGCCAGCACGGTCGCCCTCTACAACGAGGCGCTGGAGGCGCTGGTCAATAAGCTCAAGCAGGACCGCTATATCCTCGCCGCCATCCTCTACGGCAGCCTCTCCTACGACGAGGTGTGGGAGAAGTCCGACATTGATCTGCTGCTGATCAGCGCGGAGGAGAAGAAGGGCGAAAAAGCGTTCAACCTGGTGGAGAACGGCGTCAACATCCACGCCACCCTCGTGCCGCGCAGTCAGTTCAAGAAAATGCTGGAAGGCGCCCTGCAGAGCTCCTTCATGCACTCGTGCTTTGCCAAGAGCACGCTCCTGTTCTCCTGGGACGAGAGCATCAAGGAGTACTATGCCGACCCTCCCTCGGTCGGCGCGGCGGACCGGCAGTGGCAGCTCCTCAAAGCGGGTAGCGAGGTGGTCTATCTGCTTGCCAAGGCCGAAAAGTGGCTGTTCGTGAAGCATGATGTCTCCTACAGCTTCCTGTGGACTCTCTACGCGGTCAACAGTCTGGCGCGGATCGAGACGCTGATTCATAGCGAAGTGACGGCCCGCGAGGTGATCCATCAGGCCCTCAAGCACAATCCGCGCTTCTTCAAAGCCGTCTATACCGATCTCATCCATGACAAAAAGGACGAGGCCGTCCTGCGAGCCGCGCTGGAACAGATCAACCGCTACCTGGACGAGAAGGTTCCGCTGCTGTTCCAGCCGGTCCTGGACTTCCTTTCAGAATCGGGCGGCGCGCGCTCGACGACGGAGCTGGACGCCTATCTCGGACCGAAAGTGCAGACACACTCGCTGGCCTCCGCCTACGAATGGCTGGCGGACAAAGGCGTGATTCGCAAAGTCTCCGCGCCGGTCCGGCTGCACGAAAAAAGCCGGGTGACGATGGACGAAGCAGCCTACTACTACGACGGGAATCTTTAGTTTCTGCCTCACATTCCACGAGAACGTGTGCGAAGCACGCCCGGCGCGATAGCGCCTCACAGCGAAGGACTTTCGTCCATCGCGAGGTGATTGCGGGACGACAAAGAGGAGAAAGTATGAGCGGGGTCATCTCGGTCAAAAATGCGAGAGAGAACAACCTGAAAAGCGTGGACGTGGAGATACCGCGCGACAAGCTGGTGGTCTTCACCGGCCTGAGCGGATCGGGCAAATCCTCACTGGCGTTCGATACCATCTATGCGGAAGGGCAGCGCCGCTATCTGGAGTCGCTGCCGGCCTTCAATAAAAGGTTCGTTTCGCAGCTCAAGAAGCCGGACGTGGACTTCGTCTTCGGGCTGTCGCCGGTGGTCTCCATCGAGCAGAAGACCCTGAGCAAGAACCCACGCTCGACCGTGGGCACGATGACAGACATTTACGACTACCTGCGCCTGCTCTACGCCACCAACGGCGTGGCCCACTGCCCATACTGTGAGGGAGAGATTCCTATCAAGACCGTAGAGCAGATCGCCGAGCACGTACTTTCCCTGCCGCCCGGCACGCTGGTCGAGATCAGCGCGCCCGTCTTCAAGATCTATGGCGAGGACTACGCCTACCTGTTCGCCGAGATCCGCAAGAAGGGCTATCGCCGCCTGCGCATCGACGGCGACCTCGTGGACATCAGCGAAGACGTCGAGATGGACGAGGGCGTCGGCTACGACATGGAAGCGGTCATCGACCGGTTCGTGGTGAAGCGGGAGCTGCTGAAGCAGTTGCGCGCCTCCATCGCCAACGGCCTGAAGGTCGGCGAAGGGTTCCTGCGCTTCCGTATCCTCCACAGTGAGAAGCCGGCCGACGAAGAGGCGTTCACCGCCGAGTTCGCCTGTCCGGACCATGCCATTGTGAGGGGCGATCTGGAGCCCTACTACTTCTCATTCAACGAGATGGACAGCGCCTGCCCGACCTGCCTGGGATTGGGGACCTACCTGAAGGTCCACCCGGACCTGCTCGTGCCGGACAAGAACCGCAGCATTCAGGGCGGCGCGTTCCTACCGGAAGCGTTCAAGTACGACAAGAACGCCTGGAGCGGCCGGCTTATGTACAGCCTGTCCCGGCGCTACTGCTTTAGCCTGGACACGCCGTTCGGAGAGCTGCCGCCGCAGATCGTCGAGATCCTGTTCTACGGCACGAAGGGCGAGCGGTTTCCGCTGCTTTTACCGGAAGGCGCGACGAAGGGCGATCAGCATATCGGGAAGCTGTTCCGCTTCGATGGCATCATCAACGACATCGAGCGCCGCTACCGGCACTACCGGCGGGAGAAGATCGCCAACACCTGGATGGAAGAGTATCTCAAGAAGGTGATGGTCGAGCACATCTGCCCGGACTGCGAAGGCCGGAAGCTGAAGCGACAGCGGTTCCTGGTGACGGTCGAGGGCCGCAACATCCATGAATTGGGCACGCTCCCGCTCTGCGATCTACGCGAGCTGCTGGAGACGGTACACACCTTTCCGCGCCTGCAGGAAGCGGGAGAGCAGATCCTGGGAGAGATCCGCACCCGGCTGGATCTGCTGCTCGACATCGGCCTGGACTACCTGCACCTCAACCGCCGGGCGACGACTCTGGCCGGAGGCGAAGCGCAGCGCATTCGCCTGGCGATCCAGATCGGATTGGGCCTGATGGGCATGCTCTACGTCCTGGACGAGCCGAGCATCGGCCTGCACCCGCGCGACAACGTCAAGATGATTCAGACGCTCAAGCACCTGCGGGACATCGGCAACACCGTCTTCGTCGTGGAGCACGACGAGGAGACGGTCCGCTCCGCCGATTATATCCTGGAACTGGGCCCTGGTCCCGGAGCGCACGGCGGCCAGATCGTCGCACAGGGCACCCTCGAAGAGATTCTGGCGCACCCTGATTCGCTGACGGGCCGGTACCTGAGCGGCCGGGAGAAAATCTCCGTGCCGGCGGCCCGGCGCGCCTCGAACGGCCATGCGTTGCGCATCCTGGGTGCGCGTGAGAACAATCTACGCAACATCGACGTGGAGATTCCGCTGGGGATCTTCGTCTGTGTCACCGGCGCGTCCGGCTCCGGGAAGAGCACGCTGGTCAACGAGATCCTGTACAAGCGGCTCACCGCGCACTTCCACGACACGCGCATCCTGGCCGGCGATCACGACGCCATCACCGGAATCGAGCGCCTCACCGACGTAATCGACATCGACCAGTCCCCGATCGGGCGCACGCCGTCCTCCAATCCGGCCACCTACATCGGCGTCTACGACTCGATCCGCCAACTGTTCGCCAGCCAGCCGGAATCGCAGGCGCGCGGGTACACGGCGTCCCGCTTCAGCTTCAACTTGAAGGGCGGGCGCTGCGAAGAATGCGCCGGGCAGGGAATCGTGACCACGCACCTGCAGTTCATGCCGGACGTGGAGACGCCGTGTCCGACGTGCAAGGGGGCGCGCTACAATCCGGATACGCTGGAGATCACGTACCGGGGCAAGAACATCGCGCAGGTGCTCGACATGCCCATCGAAGAGGCGGTGTGCTTCTTCACGTCGCATGCGCTCATCGCGCACAAGCTGGGGGTCTTGAACGCGCTGGGCATGGGTTACCTGAAGCTCGGCCAGTCCTCGACGACCATCTCCGGCGGCGAGGCGCAGCGGGTCAAGCTGGCGCACGAGCTGGGCAAGATCAAGCGAGGCAGTCGCAACCTCTACATCCTCGACGAGCCGACCACCGGCCTGCACCTGGCGGACATCCAGCGTCTGCTGGATAGCCTGAATCGTCTGGTCGAGGCCGGCAACACGGTCCTGGTGATCGAGCACCATCTGGACGTCATCAAGACCGCCGACTGGATCATCGACCTCGGCCCCGAAGGCGGGCATAAGGGCGGCGAGGTCGTCGCGGTGGGCACGCCGGAGCAGATCGCGCTTCATCCCCACTCGCACACCGGCCGCTTCCTCGCACCGTATCTGGCTTAGAGCTTTGGGGCGAAAAGGGGAACAAAAAGACGGGCGAAATCCCACATAGGGATGATCGCCCGTTTCCATAAAGACAGCCCCCTCGGTAGGAGGATCCAGGAGAAGCACAGGTTAGGAGCGGCTATGTAGGCCGCACTCCAGCTTGATAAAATTCGACCAGCGACCGGCGCGCTCGTCCTCGCCGGGACGCACGGCGCGCGTGCAGGGCCAGCAGCCGATGCTCGTATACCCCTGGTCGTGCAGCGGGTTGTAAGGCACGTCGTGGACGCGGATATAGGTCCAGACGTCGCGCTTGGTCCAATTAGCCAGCGGGTTGATCTTGATGAGATGGAAGGTCGGGTCCCACTCAACGATGCCGGCGCGGGCGCGATCCGGAGTCTGGTCGCGGCGAATGGCGCTGATCCAGGCGTCGTAGCCGTACAGCGCGCGGCGGCACGGCTCGACCTTGCGGATGCGGCAGCACTCGTCCGGGCGGGTCAGGTAGAGCGGCCCGCCGGAACGTCGCTCCATCACCTCGACCGGCTCCTCGGCGCGCACCGCCTCGACGGCGATGCCATACTGCCGGCGGATCTGCTCCTTGAGCGCCAGCGTCTCCGAGAACTGATAGCCCGTATCCAGGTTGAAGACGCGCACCCCGCGACCTTTCGGCGCGATTTTTGCCAGCATCGAAAGCAGTACGCAGCCCTCCGGGCCGAACGCTGTCGCCATCGCCAGCTTCGGCGCGTAGAGCTGGACGGCCCAGCGCAGAATCTCCTCCGGTGTCTGGTCCTCCAGGGCATCGCTGAGCACCTTTAAGGACTGCTCCAGCGGCACCCCGCTTCCTATCCACGTCAGCATCGTTTACTCCGAAGTTGCTAGCGACTAGCAACTGTTCTTCATTCCACTCCCACCGGCGCGTGCGAACGGGCGGGCGGCGGCGTCCAGGTCGGATCGTCCTGGGCGAGCAGGTGCAGGCCGAGGAAAGCGCCCAACTCTTCATTGGTATGCCGGTCCACGAACTGCCCGAAATTCTCCTCCGGCCGCTTGTGCGCCTTGTAGGCGTGCAGCAGATTCTCCAGGGCGTACTTGACCTTGTCGGCAGGGACTTTGCGCTGGATCGGACGGACGAATTTAGCGTCCGCTCCGAGACGACCTCCCAGACCGATGTCGAACGCTTCCACCTGCGTTCCGTCGGTCAGACGGGCCAGGCAGCCCTGCAGGCCGATGTCGCCGATGTGGTGCTGGCCGCAGGAGTTGGGGCAGCCGTTGATGTGGATGCGCAGCGGCTCGTCCCACAGCATCTCGCTCTCCAGGTGGGAAACGATCTCTCGCAGCCGGTGCTTGGTCTCGGTGATTGCCAGATTGCAGAACTCGTTGCCTGTACAGGAGACGGCGCCTTTGTGGAATTCGGAGACCTCCCACACGAACCCGGCGTCCTTGAGGGCCGCCTGAACCTCTGGAAGATCGGCCTCGGCGATATTGGGGAAGAGATAGTTCTGCTGGTTGGTGGTGCGCAGGCTGCCCTGGCAGTACCGCTCGGCGATGCCGGCGGCGGCGAACATCTGGTCGGCACTGACACGCCCGGTCATGACGGAAACCCCGATCCAGTAGAGGCCGTCCTGCTTCTGGCGCTGCACGCCCAGGTGGTCCTGCTGGCGCTTGCCCTGCGGCTCTAGCCAGTTTATGGCCGTCTCCGGGGTCCAACCCAGGTGCTGGATGAGAACTTCGCGGAACTTCTCCGCGCCCCAGTCGGCCACCAGGAACTTGAGGCGGGCGTGGTTGCGGCGCTGGCGATAGCCGTCGTCGCGGAAGATTTCCGTCACGGCGCGGCAGACATCCACCACCTGCTCCGGCGTGACGTAGACGTCGAGCCGCTGGGCAAAGTAGGGCTGCGTGCTCAGCCCGCCACCGACCCGCACGTGAAAGCCGGTCTCCCATGTGCCCTGCCGTCGGCGGCGCACCGCCGTGATGCCCAGGTCGTTGATCTCCGGCTGGTTGCAGTGGATGGGGCAGCCGGAGATAGAGATTTTATACTTGCGGGGCAGATCGGAGAACTCTTTATTTCCCAGGAAGGTGCGGGTGACCTCGTGGATGATCGGGCGGGTGTCGTAAAGCTCGTTAGGATCGAGGCCGGAGACCGGGCAGCCGCAGATGTTACGGGTAATGTCCCCACAGGCGCCGGTGGTCGTCAGGCCGGCGGCATGCAGCCGCTCGATCGCTTTCGGAATATTCTCGATGGTCAGCCAGTGGAACTGGAAGTTCTGGCGCGTGGTAATGTCGGCGATGTTGTTGCCGTAGTCGCGGGCGACTTCGGCCACGGCGCGCATCTGGGCCGCCGTCAGATCGCCGCTGGGGATCTTGACGCGCAGCATGAAGTGGCCCTCATTGGGCTTCTGCTGGTAGATGCCGTACCAGCGCATGCGCGCGAAGTCGTCCGGCGTGATGGTATGAAAACCGGTCTGCGCGTAGCGCAGGATGTCCGGCCACACGTCCAGGCCGTCTTTTTCCTTCTTGATTGCCTCTACGTCCGCTTTCGCCATGATCGCTTACTCCTGACAGAACCGCATCCGGGCTAAAAAAGTTTACTAAGTTAGTCAACTTAGTAAACTTTCTCTATTGTACTCCTGTTTCCCCTGCTTGTCAACCAGGAAAGGCGACTTTTCCGATTATTTAGATGAATTTAATAACAGAGGGCTTGTTCGGGCGGCTGGTATTGCCAGGCTTTTCCCCTGCTCTGGAGTAAGTAGCCGCTCAAAGGGAAAGGCAAAACTTTATCGTAGCAGTCCGCGCAGGCGGACTTTGCGCCTTTGTTGCTGCGGCTTCAGCCGCCCGCAACCGTGCCTTTCGGAAGGGGGAATCGGGGGTCAATCCGCGAGGGCGCGACCGCGGGTCTCGATGACCCAGGGCATGGCCAGCAGGCCGACAAGGGGAACGATGCCGACCCAGAAAAGGGCGTGCATCGCGCTTTCGAGGGAGCCGGAAGAGCGGCTGACGAGGAACGGGCCGGCGGCGGCGATCACCCGCCCGATGTTGTAGCAGAAGCCGGCGCCAGTCCCCCGCAGGCGCGTGGGGAACAGCTCGGGCAGGTAGTAGGTGAAGCTGCCGAAGACGCCGAAGACCGTCAGGCCGATGAGGAAGCACATGTAGAGGCGCGTCACGGGAGCGAGCGCCAGGCCGAAGGTGGTCATGACGGAGGCGGCCGAGAGCAGGAAGTAGATCAGGAACATCTTCTTGCGGCCGAGGTATTTGGACGCCGGAATGGTCAGCATCGTGCCGATCAGCCCGCCCAGGTTGAAGCTGTTGGTGGCGATCCTTTTCCACTGCTCCGCCAGGGCCGCCGTGAGCGGGCTCGCCTGCGCCAGCTTGGTGGCGATCAGCGGAATGAACGCGCTGCAGCTCCACCAGGTGATAAGCGCCGTCACCGCCGTCGCGAAACCGCTGATCGTCAGCGCGCGGAACTGCGGGCTGAACAGCTCGGACACCCGCGGCAGACTCACCTGCGCGGCTGTCGATTTCCAGCGCTCCGGCTCCTTTACGAAGACGCGCACCAGAAAGGCGACCGCCGCCGGTATAAGGCCCGACAGGAACACGTACCGCCAGGAGATTTCGGGGCTGCCTTTCATGAGCACGCCCGCGATCTGATAGGTCACGTAGGTCGCCAGGAACAGACCGACCGGCGCGGAGGTGTAGAGCAGCGCCCCCGCCTCCACGCGCCGCTTCTCCGGCACGACTTCCGCCACCATCGCCGCGCCCGCCGCCCACTCGCCCCCGATCCCCAGGCTGGCCACTACCCGGAACAGTATCAGCAGCCAGATGTTGGGCGCGAAAGCGCAGGCCGCCGTGCCCACCGAGTAGAGCGCCATGGTCAGGAGCAGCGTGCGGGTACGGCCGATGTGGTCCGCCACCTTGCCGAAGAGGACGCCGCCGGTCGCCCAACCGAGGAGAAGCAGCGAGGTCAGGCCGCCAGTCCACTGCAGCGTCGCCCGCTGCGCTTCATGCGAGCCGAGCTTGAGGTGCAGCAGCGTCGGGATGCAGTTGGGCGCGACGTAGTTGAACAGCAGCCCGTCGAAGACGTCGAAGCCCCATCCTAGCCAGGCCGCGAAGAGGACCAGCCACTGGTAGCCGGTCATATCCAGCAGCAGGGTACGGCTCTCGGCAGGTGGCGCGCTCGAAGCGGGCGCTTCCATTCTTTAGTCCTCCTGGCGTCTTCGCAGTAGGGAAAATTCCGGTTGAAAAATAGTGCGCTGTCATCCCGGTATGGAACGTATAACACATATTCCATATTCCGGAGCCGGTGAGGAGTTCGGCAAACTCTGCGGTAACTCCTCTCTCGCCTAAACCTCACCCTCTGCTCTCTTCTTCGTAAGGAGAGGGGGAGCGATAAGGAGAAGAGCACCTATGCCCCCAAACATCCAACAGGCTACGCAGCCGGCCGCGCACGAGACGGCACATTCGGCCCTGCCGCCGGGCACGCCCGCCCCGGACTTCTCTCTGCACAGCACGCCGGATCAGTCCGTCTCCCTGACCGATTTTCGCGGCCAGCCGGTGATCCTGGCCTTCTATCCCGCCGACTGGAGTCCGGTCTGCGGCGACGAGATGGCCCTTTTCAATGAGATGCTCCCGCTCTTCCAGCGCTATAACGCGGAATTGATCGGCATCTCGGTCGATGGCGTCTGGTGCCACCTGGCGTTTGCCAAAGACCGCCATCTGCGCTTTCCGCTGCTCTCCGATTTCGAGCCAAAGGGAGAGGTGGCGCGTCAGTATGGCGCCTATCGCGCGCACGATGGCTTCAGCGAGCGGGCGCTGTTCGTCATCGACGGAGAAGGCATTATCCGCTGGAGCCACGTCTCCCCGGTCGGCATCAATCCCGGCGGCGAGGGCATTCTGGCGGCCCTGGAAGCCCTGCCCCGGCACGAGGGCCACACGGAGGGAGGCGCGCGATGAGCCTGACCCCGCCCGTTACCGAGCGCGACCACACGCAGGGTCCGCCGAACGCGCCGGTCACTCTGGTCGAGTATGGCGATTATGAGTGCCCACACTGCGGCCATGCCTACCCGATTGTCAAGGCGATCCAGGAGCAGATCGGCGACAATCTGCGCTTCGTCTATCGCAATTTTCCGCTCTCCCAGGCACACCCGCACGCCGAACACGCGGCGGAAGCGGCGGAGGCGGCTGGCGCCCAGGGCCGCTTCTGGGACATGCATGATATCCTTTTCGAGCGCCAGGAGGCGCTGGACGATCCCGACCTGGTCGATTATGCCGGCGCCATCGGCCTGGATACCGGCCGCTTCATCAAGGATATGGAAGAGGGCGTCTTTGCCGACCGGGTGCAAGAGGACTTCCTCAGCGGAGTACGCAGCGGCGTGAACGGCACCCCCTCCTTCTTTATCAATGGCGCCCGCCACGACGGCTCCTACGATTACGAAACGCTGCTGGCGGCTATCGAAAAGGCCGGGGCTGGGGGTTAGTGAACGAATACTTCGGGGACGCTGGCGCGTCAAGGCCGGCGTCCCCAGACAAACGGGCAAGAGTTGACAAAGGAGGATGGGATTTGCTATACTGAATGCGTGAGGACAACGGTATTGGCGCGACCGAGAAGGAGTGGTTATGCCCACTAAGCCCGACTCCCGGCCTCCCGTCGTATTCGCCCATCCGAGTGAGGCCGAGATCGCTCATCTGCTGGACTTCTACCACGTTGCCTGGCAATACGAGCCCCGCTCGTTTCCCCTGGAATGGGACGCGGAGGGGCGTCCCACGCAATCCTTTACCCCCGATTTTTACCTGCCCGACTACGATCTCTTCCTCGAAGTGACCACCATCAAGCCCGGCCTCACCCACCGCAAGAACCGCAAAATCCGCAAGCTTCGCGAACTTTACCCTGACGTGATGATCAAGCTGCTGGCGCTCAAGGACGTGGAGGCGCTGCTGATGAAGTACGGGCGGCAGGTGCAGTTGAAAGTAGAGGAAGAGGGGCAGGCAAGAAAAAACCTGAGCGACGGGGAGCTTCTCACCGACTGCACCGCATCGGGTTCCGAAATTCACGACACCTCTTCTGCCTCAACAGACCTTGCGACCCATCGAAGTCAGGCAAAGCGCAGAACTGCGTGAACCGTCTGACCGATACCACCCTTGCGGGCAACTCTCCGCTTCTGCTTGAAAGCAGATCCTCCGAGGACCGCTCAACCTACCTTGCGGCAGATCGCGCCGATCTTCAGAATCGATCCATCTTCTCCCAGATGCCTCAACGAGCTATCAGTGCAGAGCGCTCTTTATCGCTCAGGCTGCGCTGTCGGGGTTTATTCCATACAGCGTGATGACATTATAGTGGACGCCGTCGCGTTTGTCAAGGGGTCTGGAAACATTTTTTGAAAATATTTTTTCGGGGGATTTCGACCGCATGGACGAGGATTTAGAGCAGATCATTATCCCGGCGGCCCGGCTTCGGGCAGGCGTGCGGGCGCTGGGCCGGCGGATCACCCGCGACTACGCGGAGCGGGATCTGCACCTCATCACCATCCTGCGCGGCGGCCTCTTCTTCCTCACCGATCTGGCCCGCGCCATCGCCCTGCCGCTCTCGCTCGACTGCCTGGGCATCTCCAGCTACGCCGGCCAGCAGCAGGGCACCGTGCGCCTGACCAAAGACCTGGACGACAGCATCCAGGGCCGGGACGTGCTCATTGTCGAGGACATCATCGACACCGGCCTGACCCTAGCCTACATCCGTCGCCACCTGCTCCTGCGCGAGCCGGCCTCCCTGCGTATCTGCACCCTTTTAGACCGGCCTTACCGGCGCATCGTAGACATTCCCGTCGACTACGTCGGCTTCGAGATTCCGGACGTCTTCGTCGTCGGCTACGGCCTGGACTGGCGCGGGCGCTACCGCAACCTGGACTGCATCGCCACCCTCAGACCGGAGTTGTATCGTTAACTCTCCTTGACAGATAACAACCATACGGATACAATACAGCATATCCATAATGATTGGATGAGAAACTCTGGATTTTCCGTCAAGGGAGACTATACCTTCAGGAGACTCATCCATGCGAACCAAGATTCTGAGCGGAATCGCCGCCGTCGCCTGCCTGCTCGGCACGATGGCTGCCGCCCAGGCCCAGAGCCAGATTCACTGGGCGGCTTCTTATGCCGCCGCGATGGACCAGTCCCGCGAGACCCGCAAGCTGGTCCTGGTAGAATTCTATACCGATTGGTGAGGCTGGTGCAAAAAGCTGGATCGCGACAACTATCCGGATAAGCGCGTGATCCAGGCTGCGGGACAGTTTGTCCCGCTCAAACTGAATGCGGAGCAGGAGGGCCGCTCGCTGGCCCAGCAGTACGGCGTGAGCGGATTTCCGACCTTCCTGTTCCTCGACGGGGCCGGCAAAGTGCAAGACAAGATCGTCGGCTATCTGTATCCGGCGGACTTCGCTGCCAGGCTCGCCTCGATCGCGAAGGCGCATAAGATCGCGCCGACCCCGCAGGCGCGCGGTCGGAGCCTTCCCTCGGAAGCCCAGTCGGCGGGAGAACTGGCCGCCAATCTGATCCGGCAGGGCGACATCCCGCACGCCGAAGCGCTCGTCGCCTCCGCGGAGCGCAAGGACCCACTCAACAAGGGCGGCTACCTGACCACCGCCTATAACGGGCTGGGCGCCTACTATCAAAACAAAGGCCAGCTCGACAAGGCGGTCCCGTTCTTCCAGAAGGCCGCCCGGACGGGAAAGCAGCCTTACGACGTGGCGTACGCGCATATCGGCATCGCCCTCTGCTGCCTGCAGCAGAAGAAGCCGGCGCTGGCTGTGCCGGAGCTGCGCGCCGTGCTCGTTCTGCCCAACTGCCCTCCGGGCATGAAGCAGTTGGCGGCAAAGACGCTCGAAGCCGCGCAGAAAAGCGCGCCCTGATCGTCTCGCTCGAACGGACTTATTCTACGAAGGAATCTACTACGGAAAAGGACTCATCACGTTGAGAGCAACGCTTCTAGGCAGCCTGGCTGCCGGCATCGGCATCGCCGTCATGGCGGCGCCGGCGCTGGCCCAGAGCCGGATTCACTGGGCGCCCTCCTATGCCGCCGCCCTGGCACAGGCGCGAACGACCCACAAGCTGGTCATGGCCGACTTCTACGCCGACTGGTGTGGCTGGTGCAAGCGGATGGACCGCGACACCTATACGGACCAGAAAGTCATCCGGCTGTCCCAGCAGTTTATCCCGGTGCGGGTCAATTCGGATCGGGAGGGCGCTAACGCCGCGCGCCAATATGGGGTGACCGGCCTCCCGACCGTCCTGTTCATCAATAGCTCCGGCCGCGTGGAGGACACGATCAACGGCTACCTGCCGCCGGCCAATTTTGCCACCGAGCTGACTCGCATCGCTCAGGAGCACCAGCAGATACCGGTCCTGCAGTCTCGCTTCCGGGCACATCCGCAGGATGTGGAGGCGGCCGGCAAGCTGGCAGACTTGTACGCCCGGCAGCGGGATACGGCCCGCGCCGGCGCCGTTCTGGCCTCGGCAGAGCAGCGCGATCCCCACAACAGCCGTGGCTGCCTGACCCGAGCCTACAACGATCTGGGCGCCGCCTATGTGCAGCAGGGGTCCCTGGACCAGGCCATTCCGCTTTTCCGCAAGGCGTCCCGGACCGGCAAGCAGCCTCTCGACGTGGCCTTCGGACATATGAGCCTTGCCATCTGCTATCTGCAGCAGCACGAGCCTGCTCAGGCGAAACCGGAGCTGAAAGCGGTGCTGGCAATGCCGAACGCGCCCGGCAGGATCAAGCAGGCAGCCCAGCAGATGTTAGGCGCGATTCAGCAGCACGGCGGCTAACCGCCGCACAAACGTTCGGTTATCAACGCACGAAAGGAGAAGCAACGATGCGAGCGAGCCTTCTTAGCAGCCTCGCGGCGGGTATCGGCATCGCCGCGATGGCGATGCCGGCGCAGGCCCAGGATCACATCCAGTGGGCCTCGTCGTTCGATGCCGCGCTGGCGCAGGCCAAAGCCAGCCACAAGCTGGTCATGGCCGATTTCTACACCGATTGGTGACACTGGTGCCAAAAGCTGGATCACGATACGTATCCGGATAAGCGCGTGATCCAGGCCACGGGACAGGTTGTCCCGATCAAGATCAATGCCGAAAAGGGAGGCGGTCCGGCGATCGCCAAGAAGTACGGCGTGCAGGGTTATCCGACCATTCTGTTCATCAATGGCGACGGCGAAGTCGAGAACAAGATCGGGGGCTATGAGGACCCGGCTCCGTTCGCCAACGACCTGAAAGACATTGTCCAGACGCACAAAGAGTTTCCCATCCTCCTGGCCCGCCATAAAGACCATCCGAACGACCTGGAGACCACCGGGAAGCTGGCCGTCCTGTATGCCAAGCGGGGCGACGAGACAAAGGCTTCCGACCTGATCGCCGAAGCCGAGAAGACCGACCCCAATAACAGCAAGGGCTATCTGACCAAAGCCTACAACGCGCTCGGCGACGACCATCAAAACCAAGGCCAGTTCGACAAGGCGATCCCCCTCTTCCGCAAGGCCGCCGACACCGGCAAGAAACCCGACGACGTGGCCTATGCGCGCATGAGCATCGCCGTCTGCTATCTCCAGCAGAACAAGCTCTCCGAAGCCGTCCCGGACCTGAAAGCGGTGGCGGCCATGCCGGATGCCCCCAAAGACCTCAAGGATCAGGCGCAGGCGATTCTGAACCAGATCCAGAAGCAGAACGCCAACAAGGGGTCCGGCCAATGAGAGCAAATCTGCTTATCGGCGGCCTCGCCGCCGGTGCCTGCTTCTTATGGGTCGGAACGGCGGCCCGCGCGCAGGAAGCGATCTCCTGGGAGACCAGCTATGCGGCGGCTCAGACGAAGGCCAAAGCCGCCGACAAACTCATGATGGTCGACTTCTACGCCGACTGGTGAGGCTGGTGCCATAAGCTGGATAACGAGACATATCCCGATAAGCGCGTTATCCAGTGGGCGGGACAGGTTGTCCCGGTCAAAATCAATCCCGAAAAAAGCCAGTCCGACGTCGCCAAGCATTTCGGCGTGCGCGGCTATCCCACCATTCTCTTCATCAATCCCGACGGCCAGGTCGAAGGGAAGATTCCTGGATACGAGGCTGCCGGCCCGTTTGCCCACACGATGCGTAAGCTAGTGATGGCGCACCGCTACTATTCGGAAGCGGAACCCAAGTACGAGCGCGATCCCAAGGATGTAGAGGCTATCTGCAAGCTCTCGGCGGCAAGCTCTTTGCGGGACGATCCGGAGCATGCCAAGGACCTGATCGTCGAGGCCAAAGCGGCCGATCCGAAGAACGCCAACGGCTATCTTGCCATCGCCTACAATGCGCTCGGCGACTACTACCGCGAGCACGGCCCCGTAGACACAGCGATCGTGGCCTTCCAGAAGGCAGCTCAGTCCGGCAAGCAGCCTGCGGATCTGGCCTACGCGCACATCAGTCTGGCCCTCTGCCATGAGGACCAGAAACAGTTCGGAGAAGCGCTCTCCGAATTGGATAAGGCCGTCGCCGTGCCGGACTGCCCCAAGAACTTCAAGGACCAGGCCCAGGAGCTGCGTACCAAGATTGAGAAGGAGCAGAACGGAGCGTGAGCCGGGCCGCCCGCGGGGCCCTACCCGCTGCCCGTCTGGCAGGCCTTCGGCATGCGTAGCGAGCCGGTGCTTGCACCGTGCCTCGCGGAGAACCGCCCTCACGGGCGGATTTTAAGCGGAATAGAGTCCGGGCCGTGTCGCTTTCGCGCTGCGGCCCACTTTTTTCGTAATTGAGGCTATCAAGGTCAATGGCTGCACATGCCAGGCCTGTGACGATGAAGTAACGATAAGCTAACGTTCGCCTCGTATAATAACCTTGGAGTTTCGTTTCCTACATTTCCACATGGAACGAAGGACCTGAAAGCGTTCTCAATGAAGGTTGTGGCCGCCACCGAATACTCCGTAAAGTGATGCAGGGTAGCGAAAAGCTGGATCTGATACGCTTTAACATTTTGCAACCTGCGCTGATGGAAGGAACTGGCGGCCCGGACTCTATTCCGCTTAAAGTCCGCCCGTGAGGGCGGTTGGCCGAAGGCCTACCAGACGGGTCGTTCACGGCCCGGTCTACCCCATGCCTGAAGAGGACTTCGGGCATGGGATAGGGGTAAGGTTTATGGTTGGGGTAGCGGCAGCATGGCGTCGTGGAAAGGCTGAGAGGTGACGTAGCGGGTCTGGTAGTCGCGCCAGTCCTGGACGTGACGGCGGTAGACCGGATCGTCCTCCAGGCGGCCGGGCGGCGTGTCGTAGGTAGAGACAGAATGAGTCGGCAGTGGCAGAACCGTGCTGGAGAAGGTTGTGTTGAGGTTGCCATCTTTCTCCCAGCCGTCCCCGATCATCACGAAGTCGCGCGTCCAGCCGGCAGGGGGAGGCGGAGGCGCAGGGAAGCGCAGGTACAGCTCGTCGCCCGCGTTCATAATAACGTAGCGGTCGTCGATCTGCTTCACCAGCGGGCGCACGTCGCCATAGCGCGTATAGTAGCCCTCCAGATCGAGCCACTGCGGGCTTTTGCTGCAGAGGTGGTCGTAGTCCGGCCATTCCGGCGCGGAGCGGCTCGGCTGATGCGTGACCGAGAAGCCGCGATAGCGCAGATCGGCGACCGCCGGAGCGATCCGCTGCATTTTGAGCGGCGTCTTCGGCAGGCCTGCGGCCCAGCCGAGGAAGTCCCAATAAATCTCGAGGTTCGTGCGCAGGCGCAGACGGCGC
>Ga0209810_1000633_pt1 | contig 70404 bp, 65 predicted proteins | sample Coa_R1_7_FD_187159 | JGI IMG/M metagenome (GOLD analysis project Ga0209810, IMG submission 187159) | Surface soil microbial communities from Centralia Pennsylvania, which are recovering from an underground coalmine fire - Coalmine... | ecosystem: Environmental > Terrestrial > Soil > Unclassified...
TAGTGAGTGACGTTCATTGGGTTCTCCTGTGTGTGGCTTCCGAGCCGGCGCTTCTTCGCCGGTCTCGGCATAGTAGCCCTCCGGAGAACCCTTCTTACTTTTCATACTTATGCATTCAAACAGACGGAACGTTTTCTAATCGAAACTGAATAACTCTTGCTTCGTGTTGGTTAGTTTTGTTGGGCGACCACCCTTTTGCGGCGCAAGCACGCGACCTACTGCTTTCTCAAGAGATTCAACGAACTCTGCTGTTCCTAATGGGCACCCTGTATGCGTGCACTGCCGTATCGCTTCTGCGTCGGCCTCTGCTCCAGATTCCGACAAGTACTGTTTCCAGGTCGTGGGATTCCATTGCGCTTTCCATAGATCGGTGTCGAGTGCCAAATCGGGCTGATCAGTGCCGCAATGAGCGCCAGCGCTGGACCACCGGTACGCCTCCGGCGTGCTCACCCTATGTGAGAGCGGCGCTGGGCAGGAGGTCGGCTGCTGTCGGAGAGTGTGCGAAATTTCCTGCCACGGCTGCTCGTAGGCCCATTCGGGCCGTTGCGGCAATGCGCCCGGGGCGAATGGCGTGGTTCGCGGACTGCCTCGGTGAGCCGTCGGCGAGCATGGTAGTTCTCGGGCTTCGCAGCGCTCGTCTCTGGGTGCCAACTGTGAGCGATCTCGGGTTCCTGCGGTGGCATAGCTTCCGGCGCAGCGGAGTCGGTCGTGCGGCGCAGAGACGCATTGGCGCGAAGCGGCCACCGAGCGCAAAGTTCGACTATGGCCAGCAGCAGGAGCGTTAGCCACGACCTGAGGCGATCTCCGAATTTGCGCAGCGGTACGGTCATCGCGCTTCTACTCACACTTACCGTGCTATGACGAAACACCACTCCGCGTCAAGCAAAATTTTTCGGCAAATTTTTTGGCAATTCGCTTGCTGCTCCAGCACGTGAATTGCCGAAAATCCGATAATGATCACGCTCGCAGAGTCGGCTGGGCTCATTCGTCCCGCAGACGTCGTTCCCATTTTGGAAATTAGCCATCTCTAGGACAATGTGAACAATTCCCGTTTCGGAACACATTCCGACAGCCGACACGAGCAGTCAGCACGCAAGCGGATGGGGCGAAGAAGCGCCGTTGAGTTGCATCCGGCATCTCGGGATCTTGACCCTCCCCTGGAAATTCGCTCCTCCGCTGGAAAACTGAAGGCTGAGTACTGAAGCCCGAGGTTGAGCGCCGAGCCCTGACTGCGGACTGCTGACGGCTGACTGCTGAGTGCTGAGTGCCGACTGCCGACTTCCTTCCTGCGGGCATTAACCCACGATGCCCCAATTGTCCTAAGGTCCTTTCTGTAGTCCATCTACTACTCTCACCGGATATAACCAGAGTAGATGCCCCCGTACTTTGACCTGACAGTCGGCCCCCCACCGACCGAAAGGTTAATGAATGCGATTGAATCTGAAAGGGATGTGCGCCATGGCAGCTCTCAATATGGCGGCATTTTGGGTTACCGGATGCGGAGGTACGAACGCCCTCACCAAATCCCCTGGGACTACAACTACAGCATTGACCGGCTCGGCCGGCAGCTCTTCCGGCGTTTCGGCTTCATCTACTACTCCCGTTGCGGGAGGCTCTAATACGGGCACTACTACCACGACCAGCAGCGCTGGATCATCCAGCTCAACCAGCACTGCGGGATCGGGAACAGGAACCTCGGCTCCGATTCCCACTCCAACCCCAACCCCCGGCCCTACTCCATCGCCTACGCCGACCGCGAACAACAACGGCAACGCGCCCGCTCCACCGGCGGGAGCGACCATCATGTCAAGCATCCAGAACCAGGGTGGATGGCAGACCTGCGGCGGCTGCGGCAACGACGGCGGCGGCGGCACTGCGCCTGGCTATGGATTCACTCAGGCCATTGCAACTCCAAGCCTGAGCGGCAGTTCGACCGATTTCTGGATTACAGGCGGTCCGGCTTACACGGGTGGCTATTACTTCATCGAGCAGCCTCCAGTGCCGAATCCGGTGAGCTATCTGCGCTATGAGTTCGACCTGTACATTCCGGCGCAGTACGCTTCGGCTCCGCAGGCGCTGGAATTTGAATGCCAGCAGAATGCCAATGGCTACACCTACAACTACGCCTGGCAGGCTGACTACGCCAGCAAAACCTGGCGCATCTTCAACTACACGACCAAGCACTGGGAAGGGACGTCGATTGCGTTCCAGCCTTTTGCGCCCGATACATGGCATCACATCATCGCGATGTATCACGCCCAGGGTACGCAGATCTTCCATGATTCGATCACGGTCGATGGCGTGACGTATCCAGCGAACATCGTCCATGACGCGCTGTACACCGGCTGGGGCCCTGAGCTAACCAATGCGTTTCAGGTCGATCTGGACGGCAACAGCACGCCGTATCACGTGTATGTGGACAACATGAAGGTGAGCCTCGCGGATTAAAACCAAGCGAACACGAAGGTCGCAAAGCTTGCAAAGCAAGGTCACGGAGTTCCTTTTTGTGACCTTGTCTTTGCCTTCGTGACCTTCGTGTTAACCCCGGTTGGTTTTGTTCGTAGGAACCAAATTGACATTTCCGCGCCAATTCGCCTATAGTCTTCACACCGCAATGCAAGCGACTCGATTTACGAGCTTCTTTACCTACCGCTACTGGTACTTTACGAGTAGCGGCAGCGGGGAAGCGCGTGCATGCGGACGAAATTCATAACGTAATCGTTTAGCAATCACGGAAGCACCCGAAGCCGCGACTCACAAGGTCGCGGCTTTTGCTTTCTGCGGCGCGATTCCAAAGGAGACAGCAAGGTGATCATCAACATGGTAGAAGGCGCAACCGAAGCCGAGATTCAGCACATTATCGACAGCGTGGTGCTCTGCGGATATCAGCCGCACGTAATCCGCGGAACCGAGCGAACGATCGTCGCCGCCGTGGGCAGCGGCGGCAATCGCGCGCAGCTTGAGGCGCTGAAGAGCGCGCCCGGAGTTGAAGACGCCATCCCCATCGCGCATCCTTTCAAGCTGGTAAGCCGGCAGGTGCGCAAGGAGTCGAGCGTGGTCGATGTCCGCGGCGTGAAGGTCGGCGGCGAGCACATCGTCATCATCGCCGGACCATGCTCGGTCGAGTCGCGCGAGCAGATGCTGGATACGGCGGTCGCGGTAAAAAACGCCGGCGCTCGTATGCTGCGCGGCGGAGCTTACAAGCCGCGCACCTCGCCATATGACTTCCAGGGACTCGGCATTGAAGCTCTTAAGATTCTGGCCGAGGCAAGGCAGGTCACCGGACTTCCGGTCGTCACAGAAGTCATGAGCACTGAAGACGTCGATCTCATCTCCGAATATGCTGACGTCCTTCAGGTCGGCGCGCGCAACATGCAGAACTTCGCGCTGCTTCGGCGGTTGGCCAAAGCCGAGCGTCCCATTTTGCTGAAACGCGGCCCTTCTGCGACCGTGAAGGAGTGGCTGCTTGCCGCTGAATACCTGCTGGCCGGAGGAAACTCGCAGGTCATCCTCTGCGAGCGCGGCATCAAAACCTTCGAGACTGAGCTGCGCAATACCTTCGATCTGGCCGCGATTGCGTTGGCCAAAGAGCTGTCACACCTGCCGGTGATCGCCGATCCCTCGCACGGTACCGGTCGTCGGAGCCTAGTGAGTGCCACATCGAAGGCGGCGATTGCCGTCGGCGCTGATGGACTGATTGTGGAAGTGCATCCTTGTCCGGAGCGGGCGCTCTCCGACGGGCCACAATCACTCACTCTGGACGGCTTTGCCGCCATGGTCCATAGCCTCTCGCAGCCGCTGCGCAGCGTGGCCGAATTCAAGATGGCTGCAACCGCATAACAGGCAAGACGTGAGGCGGAATTTCGCGGAGTCCGAGCGGGCAATCGGCGGTGAACGAGGGTAGTTTGCCGCTGGTCCCGCAAGGCCGCGAAACTCTCCGCTTGGGTTTCCCGCTGCTGCCTACTTGGCGCCTTCATCAATAGCTCCCCGACACAAATCGCTCTGGAACCTCGGAATCTACTTGCTTTCGGCAATTCAGCTACTTACTATGTTGTCGCCCACTTCCCCCCGTCTAAGCCCTTTTCGCCAAGGTTCAATACAGGTACGCCTATGCGCATCCATCAGCTTGGGTGTCGTTACGTTTGCACGCAATCTCCTGACGGGGAACTTCGCTACTTCCGCGCTTCCCGCCTCGCCTCTCTTCGTCTGTTCTGGATCTTCCGCAATTTCGCCGATCTGCATCAGCACGTGTTGAGCCCACGGCAACTACAACTGATTCGGAGTTGCGAGGAAATAGACAAGAACGCTCGCGTCAAGCCCGAAGAGCTGATCGGGACCATTGAGCTTTCGGCAGGACCGACGAAGGGGTTCGAAACGAAATTGCTGCCGGCAATCAGAGTGTCGCAACCAGTCGCTCACGCGCCGACACGAGGCCGATCGTTTGCCATTAGCGCAATGGCCAGCGCGGCCGCCATCGTCTTAGTGGCCGTGGCGTTTTCATTCGCTCGGGCAAACTGGGGTACTCATCTCACCTACATGGGGACGAAATCGAAACAGATCGCCGCATCACTCCTTCCGCGAATGCAAGGAGCGATGCGGTTTCGAATCGTAGAACCCCAGCAGGGACATGCACCAAAGCCGTTTTCAAATGCAGAACAAGTGAGCGCACTACCCTCTCCCAACCCGCTTTGGGAAAAAGCTGAAATCCGAGAGAGCCCTGCGGATCAAGGTGCGTTAACGGCAAGCGAAGCCTCTCTTCAATCCGCTGCCTATAAATACGCTTCCGCAAACGAATCGACATTCACTCCAGATACTGAAGCCGCTGTCCCACGCACTTCGCCAAAACACAGTTCCAGATCGGCACACTACTCCAACATCGTTCCTGAGATCCTTCCGCCTGCCGGACCTCCCGAAAGTCATCCTGTGCTGGACGACTTCTCCTCGGTTGTCCGAGATACAGAAGTACTCCTTCGCGCTGTGGTATCACCGGAAGGACGTGTCAAGGAAGTAAGACTGCTACATGGCGACGCAACGCTCGGGCGCGAGGCTGCCCGTATTGTGCGTTCCTGGCGCTATGCTTCCCGAACCGGGAACACAGACGGTGAGAGCAGAATTCGCTTTAAATTCACAAGCGATGTGACAACAGTTTCCTTCCTCGATTCTGGATCGCCGCTTCAGAACCGCTAAGACGTGGGCGGAATCAGTCGGCAACTCTATCTGGCTGCTCGAACCGACGACCGTACGGCGGAAGCTTGGCGGATCGTCTTCTTCCGTACAGTTAGTCGCTCCACAAGCTCCGTCTTGACCTCGTATCCGCGGCCGGATTTGTCCGAGATCGTGATAGTTCCTTTTGGCGAGACGACTACTTCCGGATCGATGATGTCCTCTTTCCAGTACCGCTTCGACGCTGACACATCCCCCGGCAGAGAGAAGTTTGGCAACGTGGAAAGAGCAACGTTGTGCGATCTACCGACTCCGCTCTCCAGCATACCGCCGCACCAAACTGGAATGTTATTTGCCTGCGCTACATCGTGAACGGCAATCGCTTCGCTGAAGCCGCCGACGCGCCCGACTTTGATGTTGATGATTCCGCAGGATCCCAGTTCAATGGCAGCTCGTGCGCTGCGGGCGTGGTGAATCGCCTCGTCGAGGCAGATGCGCGTTTTCAGTTCTTTCTGCAGCCGCGCGTGGAAGTAGAAATCGTCGTTCCAGAGTGGCTGCTCGATCATCAGCAGATTGAATCGATCGAACTGTTCTAAGTGATCGATGTCTTCGAGCGTGTAAGCGGAGTTGGCATCGCAACTGAGTAAGATCTTCGGCCAACGCTTGCGAATGGCCTCGAAGATTTTGGTGTCCCAACCCGGCTTGCATTTCACTTTGATCCGTTGATAGCCGGCCGCGAGTTCAGTCTCAATCTTGTCCATCAGTTGCCCAGGCGTGTCCTGAATTCCAAGTGACACCCCGCAGGCAATCTCTTTTCGGGTGCCGCCGAGCAGTTTCCATAATGGGACACTCTTGATTTGAGCCTCGGCATCCCAAACAGCGTTTTCCAGCGCGGCCTTCGCCATGCGATGGCCGCGTACTCGTCGAAGCAGCGCAGGCACATCGCGTCCGGATGCGATCTCGCAATTCAGCAGCGCCGGAGCCAGCTCTTCCGAAATTGCATACCACGCAGTTCCGATGGATTCTTCGCTGTAGTACGGATGCTCACCAGCAACGCATTCACCCCAGGCGGTAATTCCATCGAGTTGAAGCTCAACGAGCATCACGCGCCGCTCTGTGGTGCGGCCGAAGCTGGTCTCGAAAAAGTGTACGAGCGGCATGTGCAGCTCGCGAATTGTGACGCTCTCTATTTGCATGAAGGCTCCGCTTCCCGCTCCGGCACGGAGGTGAATTCAAACTTCTCCTGCGGCTGAGCCAGCAAGAAGGTTCCGTTCCCTGTCGCGTCGCGGCGATAGCCAAGAACAGCTAGGCCACTCGAAAAGGAATTCAGGAACTGCTGCCGATTCGCGAGTTGGACCTCGCGTGCTCGATCGCGCTTCGCAGGATCGGCTTTCCATGCGTAGATCTCCGCAGGCACGGTGATGGTCTTTTCCGCATCGATTTGCGGACGAACTCCTCGTTCCAGAAGATCAGTCACCCGCTTCGAGTTCAGCCACCACTCGGCAACGCAACGGTCGGTAGGCAGGCCGCCTTGCAGCGGCGAGGAGGAATTCCCGTATTGGTTCAACGTATAACGCCGGACAATGGCGCCAAGCTTCTCGATATTCAGGTACGCGTTCTTGATCTCCAGCGGATCAAAGGTCCACTCCATTAATTCGAAACCGCGAGTGAGAGCTTCATCGCGCTGAGCAAGCTTGAGACGCCGTCCCAATCCGAGATTGCGATACTGTTCGCGGACCGCCAGCATGTGCGAATGAAGATAGGCGTTCCCATTTCGGGCTCCGGGAATGGAAAGGGCAAATCCAACCAGAGTGGAATTGTCGAAGGCTCCGATGATCTGACCGCCAATCTTGCTGGCGACGACAAACATTCGGACCGGAATCAGATCGGCATCGGAAAAATTCCAGACTTCCTTTTGCAGATTGACGCACGCCTGAAATTCTGCGATCTCTCTGCAGTGACGCAGCTCGATCGAATCTGCGGACCGAAGATTGTGGGCGGAAGCAGTTTCGCTCACTGCTTCACCTCCTCGCCGATCTTTGAGTGCTGCCACAAGTGTTCCATTTCTTCGATATTCATCTGTTCCAGTTTCTTCCCTTCCGATTTGGCCGCTGATTCCATCACTTCGAAGCGTCGCCGGAATTTGCGTGTCGTTCGGCGCAGTGCCGATTCGGGATCAACCTCGAGAAATCGTGCCAGGTTCACGAGTACGAAAAACAAGTCGCCCAGCTCTCCTTCGATCCGCTCGTGCAACGCCGGCGGAATCGGAGTCGCTCGCGATCCGGCATCGCCGCCGCCCGGACGAATGGGCTGCGGGATTTCATTCACGTGTTCCTTGAGCTCCGCAACCTCCTCCTGTAACTTGTCGAAAATGCCGGAAATATCCGGCCAGTCAAAGCCTACCGACGCCGCTTTGCGGCTGATCTTGCCGGCTTCGAGCAGCGCCGGCATCGAACGCGAAACGCTGCTTAACAGAGGCTTATGCTCGGACTCTTCTGTGGTCTTGGCTGCCTTCTCAGCTTTCTTCAGCGCTTCCCAATTCCGGACAACTTCTTTTGCCGTTTCGGCCTTTACGTCGCCAAATACATGCGGATGGCGATCGACTAACTTGCTCGAAAGCCGATCGAGAACATCGTCGATAGAAAAGTAGCCGGCTTCGCGCGCCATCTCCGAATAGAAGAGAACCTGTAACAAGAGGTCTCCCAACTCGCCCGGCAGCTCCTGCCAATCCCGATTCTCAATGGCTTCGAAAACTTCGTATGTCTCTTCGAGCGTATATGGCTTGATGGAATCGAAGGTCTGCTCGCGATCCCACGGGCATCCGCCCGGCGCGCGCAGACGAGCCATGATGTTCACCGCTCGCTCAAACTTCTCACCTGTGGACATGAACCTAATCTAAACGACGCGCCTCGGCTTGTCAGCGTTACTGCCGCGTTCGCGTGGCTGCTATGCTGTTGGCCGTGAAGGCACATACCGAGTACCTGAAGTTCAATACTAAGAAGCACCGCGACTACATCCACATCACCCCGCAGGTCGAATCTGCAGTTCGTAAGAGCGGAGTGCAGGAAGGGCTGGCGTTCGTCTCGGCGATGCACATCACCGCTGCCGTGTATGTAAACGATCACGAATCCGGCCTCATCCAGGACATCGACGAATGGCTGGAGAAGCTCGCCCCATTTCGGGAAAACTACCGCCATCATCAGACCGGCGAGAATAACGCCGACTCGCATCTGAAGAGCCTTCTTCTCCATCAATCCGTCACTCTCCCAATCACGAAAGGCAAGCTTGACCTGGGAACGTGGCAGCGCGTCTTCTACGCAGAATTTGATGGTCAGCGGGAGAAGCGGGTCATTGTGAAGATTATCGGCGAGTGAATTCTGCGCTAGGTTCGGATTACAATTCGCTCTCAACGGCCTGGGCACGAAAATGATCCCTTCAAGTTTGTGGTGGTCGCGCCTGTTGCTTCCGATCGCGCTTGCAGCCGCAACAAATCTAGCGGCGCAACAGACTCCACCCATTTCACAGAACTTCTCGGAGCGGTTAGCGTTTGGAAAATCGATGTGCGTGAAGAACGCTCACGGTGGAAACATCGCATTCGAGGCGATCAGTACGGATTTGCAGAACTGGGGGAGATTCACAATTTTAGATACTCCCGACAAGGCCGACTTCATAGCTGAGGTCATATCCTACGAATCCGGCAGCGTGAGCCTCAGCGGCAACACACCAGCCCCATATGACCGATCCGCTCAAACAGGCGTACGCAAAGATCTCTCATCCTCGTCAGTAACGCTGAAGGTGTATGAGGCAAAGACGAATCGGGAACTTTGGACCGGATCGGAAAAGATCAAGCCAGCGTTCAAGAAGAAAACCGAGCAGAACAACGTGGTTGCTGCGGCGGAAAAACTGTTTCTACGCTTTCATGACGCGGTCGAACCGCCTGGAACACCGTAGAATTTTCAGCGATGCGCGCCTTGAGGTCGCGTGTTCATCTTTGCTTTCCGTCATTCTCTCCTCGATCTATTGCTGCAGCTCAATGAGTGATATCGCTGTCGTAACCGATGCGTCTCAGGATGAGTTACCGAGCTAGACTTGTTGGACTAATGCCACTCGCAAAGATCCCAATCGATCAGTCTTACGATTTTGGCACCTTCGTTGCAGACTTTGGTGTCGGATTCGCAGCGCTGGTAATCGTGGTGTGCACCGCGCTTCTACTTGGAGGGTTCAGTTTTCTCGCGCCCTGGCTGCTTGTAACTCCGCCATTATTTTTTGCAACGGGATTTGTGCGCGGTAGAAGTGCTGGAACAATCTGGGGTAAAGGAATGGCGATGAGCGCTGGTCCACTGCTGCTTCTCGCCTGGGGCATCATCCCGGTTTGGTTGCTTGCGCTGGTTTCGAGTGCTGCAGGGTTGGCGCTCAGTCGTTATCGAATCCAACGCGCACCTGATACGAATCACGATGATTATTAAGTGGGACATTGAATCTTGATAGCTCTCGGTCCACTACCTGTAGGCGCACAACGTTTCACAGTAAGTGAGCGTGCGATTCACTTCACATCTGCCGACCTATCTCCCTCGTAGTGCATGATGTGGTAATAAGCCTCCCAGCCATCCCAAAGAATCGGAGGCGAGATGTGCGTCTCCGGATCGGCGAGGAAGTTCGCGAAGGTCTGGACCATCTGATGCGTGCGATAAATTCCTGTCAGCCAGTCGCCACGGTACCAGTTCATCCATTTGCCATACTCCGCCCCCGCTTCTGCGGTTTCAATTTCATCGAAGGCAGCGAGCGCTTGATGCGCTTCTTCTTGCGCCTGCTGCTTGCGGTCAGTATCGGCGTCTTGAATGGCTTTTGAGATCAGCAGCAGGATGCGGTTGCTCTGGCGGTTGATCGCGATCATCGCCAGCACTTCGCTGCGATAGAAGTTCCTACGATCAGGCGCAACCAGCGGCTCGATCGCGACGGCTTTCTTCCAGAGCGAGTCCCAGCGTGACTGCGCATCTCCACATTGTTGAATCTCTCGTGCGACCGCTTGTTTTAACCATTCCTTGCCGCTCGGCGTATTCGGACCGAATCCGAATCCGGCTCCCAGCAGGCGTGGCACTTGCCACTTTGGAGATTGACTTGGGATTGCGTAGAGCGGGGAATCGATCATGTACGTGAGCAGCATGCGCCGTACTTCGGTGTGGTAGAGCTGATCTCCGTATTCGCGTGCGGGCTCGCCGAAATGCGCAGGAGCCTTGAAGTACTCCTTGTAGAGTTCAACCAACTGCGGGGCAGCGCGCTTTCCGAACTCTTCTTCGGACCAGCTCTTATAGAAATCATCGCTCGCTGAAGCGCTGTCATCCGGCAGCCCTTTCCATACCGCCTCCATCACCGCGCGTATAGACATCGTGACGGGACGGATATCGCTGGTGTTTACCAGATAGTAATGAGTCGCGCCGGCTTTGATGTAGCGTCCCAATTCGGAAAAGCTGCGCTCGATCGGGACCATCTCTGTGAGTTGATTCGCGCGGCCATTCATCATCGCGACGTGATCGTATATTCCCTGCCCTGATGTCACTTCACCTTTGTCCTGGATGTACCCGTAGCCGTCGTCTGCCCAAACTGTAGAGACCTCAGACGGAATCTTGAGGTCTCCTGACTGCACCAGCCGCGCGCCTTCCTGCCAGAGGTTGGTCACGAATTCCGCTTTGGGACGTGCCTCGCGCACAATACGCATCTGGGCAGCGATGGCTTTGCTGATCAGCGCTCCCAAAGCCTTGTTGTTATCGCGCACGCTAGGATCCATTGACGCATAAGTGACGTCGGACAATCCGCGCAGACCGACCGACCAGAGGACCTCCTGATTCGGCTCGTACAAATTCACCGCGTTCTTCCACGCGCGTTCGAGAATTTCGGGATGCTCTGTGTAGTTGTACGGCACGTCCTTTGGCCAGCGCGCAACGTTGAGGCCAAGTGGAATTGCATGGTGCTGGGTGACGATCAGTCCGCGCGCTCCAGCGGCCTTCACCTGCGGGTCATCGGGGAATATCCACGTGCCGGGCGCGACCATGTTGCCTTTGAGGCGAAGGGTCGTCTCAAAGATTTTGTCCCAGACCTCGAGCGAGATGCCGGTTTTGTCTTTATGCTCCCCCGGCGCCCAACCCGTTAATAAGTCTTCGTCGTTGATGAAAAAGCCGCGGTATTTGAATTTGGGCGCGGCAAATGTCTCCTTCAAAGAGGCCGGAATTGAGACCGAGGTGCGCCGCGCTGGCTCGTGGTCCGTCCAGTAGTAGAGAGGATCGACGCCAAGATATTTTTGCGAGAACTCGTACACCGCGTAGATCGTGCCGCGCATGTCAGCGCCGGCCAGCACAATGGCGCGCGAAGAGCGATTGTTCCATTTTGGATTTGCGACAGAAATGGAGAACGCTTCGGTGCCGCTCAATGCTTCCGGACGCAGAGCTTCCGGAATGTCGCTCTCCGAACCGATCACGATTGTGACCGGACCAGCTTCTTCTGTCTTGGTGATGATCCTGGGCTTTTTGCCAAAAACTTTTGCGAAATCGGATCGCAAATCTTCGGTGGCCTTCCGTAGCGGACCGGGAGTGTTTTCAGGCAGCAGGATCACGGCGGAGCCGTCCACCCGAATCGCGGTGGAGTTGGAACTCGCGGGCACCGCGGATGTGCTCTGCGTTGGCGCGAACAGCGATATTGCACAAAAGGAGACGAGGATACGAGTTGGGATGGCACAACTCAACAGCGCTCGCAAAAACGTGCAGCCTTTCACTTTCATTTAGCAAATCCTCATCAGGGCACTAAAAATGCGAATTAGTTTAGCACTCGAACAAATCTTCGTTTCCACACCGCAAAACTCGTGTCGCCCCTACAGGGCTCAATCGTCATACACTCTCAGAACCCAGGGCTCACGCCGCTGGGCTGCGCTTATGTCGGCCCTTCGGGCCTGAGCAGCGGCTTTACTCGCAGTCCTCGGTCATTGCCATCGGCTAAGATTGAGAATTCTGTGACTGCTGCGCGCAAATCTTTGTTGCGTCCTCCCGCTCTCAGTTCCGGAGACACGATCGGTATCGTCGCTCCTGCCGGAGCTGTTGATCGCGCGGAATTTGCAACGGGTGAGGCTCGCCTTCGCGAGCTTGGATTCAAACTCGCCTACTCGGAAGGGATATTCCAGCGCGACATGTACTTCGCGGGTGACGCGCAGCGGCGCACCGCTGAACTGCACGAAATGTTCCGCGCGCCGGAAGCGAAAGCTATCATCTGTGCCCGCGGTGGCTACGGCACCAATCACCTGTTGCAACATTTGGATTTTGATTTAATCGCGAGCCATCCGAAACTCCTCTGCGGCTATAGCGACGTGACCACGCTCACGACCGTGTTCCTTCAGCGAATAGGCTTAGTCGGCTTTCACGGTCCCATGCTGGCAAAAGATTTCGCCAAGACCGATGGAGTGCATATTGAATCTTTCCTAAGTGCCGTTTCGGGAACACAGCCCTGGAGCCTGGGCCGCGCCGACTCGCCGGCACTGCAGCCACTCCGTCCCGGAACGGCCGAAGGGCGACTTTGTGGCGGCTGTCTCTCTCTTCTCGCTGCTTCGCTGGGCACACCGTATGAAATCGAAACCGAAGACACAATCCTGTTTATCGAGGACCTCGGTGAGTGGCCCTACCGCATCGACCGGATGTTGATGCATCTTAAGTACGCGGGCAAACTGGACGGCGTACGCGGAATTGTCTTTGGCGAAATGAAGGATTGTGGACCGCCCGCCGGCGCCGACTACACGCTTCAGCAGGTGATCACGAGGGTTCTCGACGGCATGAACATCCCTATTGCTTTTGGTTTGCGCTCGGGACACGTGAGCGCGGGAAACATTACGTTGCCCATCGGTGTGCGTGCGCGGTTGACCGTCGATAGCACGGTGCAACTCGACATCCTCGAACCGGCAACGACGCCACAGGCTGTCGAAAGCAAGGCAGGCAGGAATTGAGCGAGCGCCAGCACGTACATCTGATCGGCATCTGCGGCACGGCGATGGCGTCGCTTGCCGGGTTGCTGAAGCAAAGAGGATTTCATGTGAGCGGCTCTGACGCAGCGGCGTATCCGCCTATGTCCGATCTGCTACGCAGCATGAACATTCCCGTCGCGGAGCCGTATTCTGAGGCGAATCTCAAACCGCGTCCCGATTTGGTAGTTGTGGGGAACGCGATTTCGCGCGGCAATGTTGAGCTGGAGCATGTGCTCGACCACCACATCCCATTTCGGTCCCTGCCGCAAATCTTGCATGAGAGCTTTCTTCGCGGACGCGAGCCCATCGTGGTTGCCGGAACCCACGGGAAAACCACGACAACATCCATGCTTTCGTGGATCTTTCAAACTGCCGGACTGAATCCTTCATTCCTGATCGGCGGTGTGGCGGAAAATTTTGGAACCAGCTTTGCCCTCCGCCAAAGCAAGCACTTCATCCTCGAAGGCGACGAGTACGACACCGCATTCTTCGACAAGGGACCAAAGTTCCTGCACTACTTCCCTGACGCAGTGATCCTCACTTCAGTCGAATTCGATCATGCTGACATTTACAAAGACCTCGATGCGGTAAAAACGTCTTTCAAGCGTTTGGTGAATCTCATTCCGCGCAGCGGCTACCTGGTCGCCTATGACGACTCTGCCAACGTGGATGACTGCATCGCTCGTGCTTTCTGCAAAGTCGAGCGCTACGGCAAGAAGCAGGGATCGGCTTGGCGCATTCGCGACATGAAGTTTGCTCCAACCGAAACTACCTGGACCATCGAGCGTGAAGGGCAGCACTGGGCCGAGCTTCGCATGGCGCTTGCGGGCGAGTACAACGTACTCAATGCCACCGCAGCGGCAGCGATAGCTGCACGATATGAGATTCCCATTTCGGCAATTCAGGAAGCGCTCGCTACGTTCAAGAGCGTAAAGCGTCGCTTGGAAGTCAAGGCGGAAGTAGCCGGCGTTACGATCATCGACGACTTCGCGCATCATCCAACCGCGATTGCGGAAACTCTGAAAGCTTTACGCACGCGCTACAAAGGACGGCGCTTGTGGGCAGTCCTCGAACCACGCTCCAATACGCTTCGCCGCAATGTGTTTTTCAAAGAACTGGTCGGCAGCTTGAGCAACGCTGATGAAGTTATCGTTGCAAGCGTATTCAAGGCGGAAGCCATACCCGAAAACGAACGTCTTTCCAGCTCCGCGCTGGTGAAGGAACTGAAGCGACAGGGGCACGCTGCCCGAGAGTGCAAAGACGCCGATGCAATCGTGGAGTCGATAACTCCTGAGCTGCGCGACGGCGATGTTGTCGCCATTCTCTCCAATGGAGGCTTTGGTGGGATTTATGAGAAACTTCCTGCGCGGCTCGCGACCTCCGTATGAAAACAAATAGCAATTCCGATGCAACGGAGCCATTGTCATCCCTCGCTCCGCCAGGACGCTCTCTCTTTTTAAAACAATTGGTTTTGCGGAGCGGGGGATCCGCTTTTTTCCGACGTCGCAAAACAGATCCCCCGCGCAGCAGAGCTAACTATCGAAGTCTTGCGCAAACTCTTGGCTGGGCGAGGGATGACAATTCTATAAAGGGGCATTCCCTAACCCGACTCCGGCAACACTCGCCTATCGCCCAAAGAGTCGCAGTCCCAAACTGGGCCTCGATCGCTTGAAACCAATGGTTCATCGCCTATCTCGCTTTCTCCGACAATCTTCTCTCTTGAGCATTCTGGCCTTAACCTTGCTCCCGCGTGCCTTATGCCAGAACGAATCCAAGCTCGATTACACAATCACCTTTGCTGATGCCGTTCACCATCGTGTACATGTCAGCATGACCTTTGATCCGGAGAGTGGCGGCAATGCCGTTCAACTCCCAGTCTGGAACGCGCTGTATCAAGTCCGCGACTTCGCTAAGGACGTGATTTCCGTAAAAGCTTCCACGCAGTCCGGCGAAACGCTTTCTCTTCACGAAGTGGATAAAACCACCTGGGAGTTTCGTCCGAAGCCGGGATGGGTGGTGATCGATTACGACATCGTGCTCGACGAGGCTGGTCCTTTCGGGGCGCAGTTCAACCAGCACCATGCTTTTCTGAATTTTGCCGAAGTGCTGATGTATCCAGTCAATGGCCGCGAGTTTCCCGTTTCGGTTCGCCTGCAGCAAATTCCAACGCAATGGAAACTCGCGACACCGCTGACCTCCGATGCTCTCCCCGCTGGACCTGGAGTTCCCTCCGGCTATCTGTTACGTGCTGCGAATTACGATCGATTAGTAGATTCCCCTCTAGAGCTGAGCGATTTTGCAGAAAGCGATTTCACTCAGGAGGGAGCGAAGTACCGCGTTGTTATCGACGGCGATCCCGCTGACTACAGCATGACTCCCATCGTCGATTTCCTAAAGAAGATCACCGCCGCCGAGACCTGGTGGATGAATGACCATCCGTTCGACACCTACACCTTCATCTATCACTTCCCGCACGGACCTGCCGGCGGTGGCATGGAGCACGCTTACGGTACAGCCATCGACCACTCTGCCAACGATCTCAAAGACTTGAAGAGTCTGGAATCCACCAGCGCGCACGAGTTCTTCCATCTGTGGAACGTGAAGCGGATTCGTCCTCAGTCGCTCGAACCGATCGACTACACGCGCGAGAATTACACGCGGGCTTTGTGGTTCAGCGAAGGTGTCACAAGTACTGTGGCCGATCTGGCATTGCTCAAAGCCGGACTGCTCGACGCCACCGGCTATTTCCAGCGGTTAGCCCGAGGCATCACCGTCCTGCAGTCGCGGCCGGCGCACCTCACGCAATCGGCAGAAGAGTCGAGCCTCGATACGTGGCTGGACAAATATCCGGACTACCGCGCCCCAGAGCGCAGCATCAGCTACTACAACAAAGGCGAGATTCTGGGCGTGCTGCTCGATCTGAAAATCCGTGAGGATTCGAAGGGCGCACATTCCCTTCGCGACCTCTTTCAGGCCATGAACCGCGACTATGCTAAGCAAGGCAAGTTCTTTCCCGATTCGGAAGGCGTGCGTGAAGAAGCCGAGAAGTTGACCGGCACGAATCTACGCAGCTTTTTCGAACAATACATCGCCGGTACCACCGAGCTGCGCTACGACGATCTATTTACGACTGTCGGCCTCGTGCTCGGAAAAGAGAACCAAACTGTTGCCGATCCAGGCTTCACGGCCAACCGCAATTTTCGCGGGCCGCTGATCATCGAAGAAGTCTATGGGGACGACGCACGCAAAACGGGACTGCAGGAGGGGGATGAAATCGTCAGCATCGATGGTCGGACGCCGCTGCGCGGACTCGACCAGCAATTCGAGAATTCCAAACCGGGAACTACCGTGCGAATGGTTGTCCTCAGCCACGGAGCACGCAAAGAAGTCGCCTTTCCCTTGAGCCAACGACAAATGGAGACATACGTTCTTCGCGACATGCCGGGAGCCACTGCCGCGCAGCTTGCACGCCGCGGCGCCTGGCTGCACTCCGAGGATCAGCCTGCCCACTCTGCTCCATGATCGCGCTCATCCGCACGGCCATAGCAGTGCTCTTCACCTGCGTTTTCACGTTTCTCGGAGCTTTCATCGGATTTCCCGCCACCTGGCTCACGGGCAGTGCAGACAATCTCTATGCCATTGCAATGTGGATCGCGCGCACCGGCTTGAGGATTGCTGGAGTGCGAGCCGAAGTCGAAGGCCTCGACCAGATCGATCCAGACGCTACCTACATCTTCATGTGCAACCACGTCTCGAATCTCGATCCTCCGATCCTGATCCCGAAGCTGCCCCGCCGGACGTCGGTGCTGGTAAAGAAGGAGCTGTTTCAGATTCCCATTCTGGGACGGGCCATGCTCATGGGCGACCTGGTTCCGGTGGACCGGCGCAATCGTGAAGCTGCGGTGAACAGCATGCACGAGGCCGAAAAGGTGATGGCGCGAGGTTTGAACATGACGGTTTTCCCCGAAGGCACACGCTCGCTGGATGGCAGGCTGCTGCCGTTTAAAAAAGGTCCATTCTATCTGGCGATGGACAGCGGCGTGCCAGTCGTTCCCGTCACAATTCTCGGCTCGGAGCTGCTCATGCCGAAAGGGAGCAGCACGATTCGCGCAGGGGTGGTGAAGCTTAAATTCCATGCGCCGATTTCGCCGGCTCAGTTCGCTGACAAAGAAGAACTGATTGCGGCTGTGCGGCGCGCCATCTGCTCGGCGCTACCGCCCGCCTTGCGCGAAGCGGATTTTGATTCCCCGGCGTGACATTTCGCGCAGAAAGATGTCGGTCGGAACATCAGTTTCCTGGCGAATGCCCCCGCGCTTCGCGATCACGCCGCTCACCATCATCTGCAGCACAACAGAAGCCGGCCATGCAGTGGTGCGCATCATCGAAGTCAATCCGGTCCGGCGATCGTATTCATCGACCATGGTGTAAGAGAGCACGCGTTTTCCGGCATGAGCCTCGATGCGCATCATGGTTACATCCGGCTCTTCGCCTGAGAGCTTTTCCAGAAACAAGTGTGAAGTCAGTTCGCGCGGAGTCACTTCGCCGGAACTCAGCCTGCGCTTTTCGCTGGAAAAAAATCCCAGGTCGTACAGACCGCGAATCAGCTTGTAGTGGTCGGGATAGCGAAGTGTCTTCTCGAAACACTCGCCCACTTCGCCTTGGAAAGTCTCCGGCATTGTCGATGTTCCGCCCGAGGTATGGAACGCAACTAGCGGCGCAAAGCCTCGCAGGCGAAAGTCTTCCGGCTCGGTTAGCGGCTCGATCTCCACGATCTTGCCCTTCTTGAGCACGCGAGCCGGCTCGACGTACTCGTTGATGAGTCCTTCGACCGAGAAAACGAGCTGATACTGAAACGGCGGTCGAGGATGTTTCGGAAGACCCCCGACGTAGAGTTTCAGCGCATCGATAAATGGAGTTCTGCTTTGCCGGCTTCCGGCGCTTCGCGGCTTCTGTTCGCTCCGAAGTCGGCGGACAAGATCGCCTGCCAGAATGCTCGCCATCCCGGGCGAGAGTCCGCAGTCAGGAGCGAGTCCGATGCCGTTCTTCTCCGCCTCGGCGCTCATCGCCAGCATCTTGCGAACGACCGTATTGTTTCCGCCAAGATCGGCGAAGTGGCAGCCGGCTCCGACCGCCGCGCGCGCGAGTCCAACGTTAAAGAAGTACGGAACAGCAGAAAGAGCGCCGTCGTGCTCGCGCATCAGCGCGGCGACGGCGGTTTCGTCGGCAGCGTCGATCGCGACCGGCCGAACAGGAGCGCCTTTCTTTCCATGCGTCTTCGCGATGAACTTTGCCGCTTCCTGGGCTTTCTCAACGTCGGCATCCGCCAACGTGACCAGTTCGACGTCGCGCGAACGGGCCATGTCGAAGGCCGCAGCCGAGCCCATCATCCCTGCTCCAATGACCAGTAGCTTCATCCGATCGTCGCTCCCAAAGTGAACCGGCTGAAAAATCGTTTGCGAAAGAAACTAGGGAGTGTAAACGAGGAGCGGCTTAGCGCAAAGTTTTGTGCTTCAGCCGATGCCGAGCTCGTCGGCGGCTTCGAGGGGCGTTCCGCAGCGGCGGCAGATGACCGCCGAGCAGTCTCCGCAAGTCAGCGGATCGGTGACTTCTACGGCGCACTGTGGGCAGTAAAGGACGTGCTTGCCGTTCGTGGACGCGGGAGGTGTGGTGGACACGCACTGCAGCGTATCACAGGCGCAATGCCGAGCCGCGTAGGAAACAGGACCTGAAAAGCTATTTCTCTACGACGATCAGTTGCCCGTTCTCAATGCGAAGATCGCTAACAAACTCGGGCAGCTTGAGGTGCTCGTGCGTGGTTGGATCGGCGAGCTTCTTTTGAACCTGCTCCTGAACAATGGAGATCGGAACCGGCATGTTTCCAATGCGAAAGCTTGTGGGAACGAAATCGACGTATCCATCTTTACTGCTCACGTGTCCGCTCAATGTGACTACGACGTCTTTCCCCGCAACTTGCGTCGTGAACTGGCTCTTGACCTGATCGCCGTCGAAAACAACCTGCTGATCCTTCAGCGGCACTTGGTCCGCCGACATTCCCGTTTGGGAACTGAGTGCGGCTGTCTGCGAAGGCTGCGGATTCGAGGCGGCGAAGGCCGCCGCCACTTCGTCGGACGTGATTCGCGCCTCAACTCCGGTCTGTCCGCTTTGGTGCGCCTGTTCCAGGTTACTTAGCTTGCTTTGAAACGAGTTTGCATTGGCGACGACTTGCGCGGCGGAAACCTGCTCAGACACGAGCCGCTGCGGGTGCCGCAGCATGACGAAGATAGAGATGATGGTCGCGGCAAGAAAAAACCAGCGCAGGACTCGGTAAACCTTCAAAGCAGGGCTCCAGAGAAACTCTGGAGCCTACGACATCACACAACGGGCGAGGTGAGTAGATTACTTTCGGGTGCGTTCAGTTACAGAACGAATACTCTGCTAGCTCGACCCGCCGATCACGCGCATCTTGCTGACACGAGAAGACCGGGTCGCATGACGTTTTGCGGTTGTGCAACCGATCTCTTACGCCGCCTGAGGCAATCTTCCTTCCGGCGTGAGCTTATCGACGAGAGCCGGAAGAATGTGCGAAAGAGCAACGCTGGCGATCGCGGGAGGAATGCCGACGCGATCGGCGATCTGCTGGAGGCGGTCCTGTCCAATCAGTCCCTGAACCTGCTGCGGAGCGATCGGCTGATTAGCGCCTCTTCCGATCCACGACTGCACAGTTCCGCCCAGACCTTGTGACTGCGCATTATTCAGCAATGACGAGAGGCCCGCGTGGTTGGCAAACATGTCCATCGCCGTCTGCACCAGACTCGCGTGCTGCTGCTGGTTGACTTCGGAGTGCTGCTCGACTGCTCCCATTACCGTGTCGAAGATGCTCATATGTTCACTCCTCCTCTGAATTCAATGGAGAGATGGACCGCGAACATCGCCGGTTGTCCGCTCTGCACTGCTAAACTGGAGCTACCCATGAAATTCGGCGTACTCGTCTTCCCTGGATCGAATTGCGATCACGACGCCTACTACTCGATCGAATCCGTCGCCAAACAGCCAGTCACATTCTTGTGGCACGCCAGCCATGATCTTGAGAACTGCGACGCCATCATCGTGCCCGGCGGCTTCGCCTACGGCGATTACCTGCGTACCGGCGCAATTGCGAAGTTCGCACCCATCATGCAGGAGGTCAGCCGCTTTGCCGCGAGCGGAGGTCTTGTGCTCGGCATCTGCAATGGCTTCCAGATTCTCTGCGAAGCTGGACTGCTGCCGGGAGCGCTGCTGCGCAATGCAGGACTCAAGTACATCTGCAAAGCGGTGAAGCTGCGGGTCGAAAATGCTGATACCCCGTTTACCAATGCCTGTCGCGAAGGCGAGGTGCTGGAGATTCCCATCGGCCATATGGAAGGCAATTACTTTTGCGATGCGCAGACGCTAGCGCAGCTCAAGCGCGACCGCAGCGTGATCTTCCGGTACTCCACTGCTGACGGAAAAATTACGCCAGAAGCAAATCCCAACGGCTCACTCGATAACATTGCCGGCATCTGCAATGCGGGACGCAACGTCCTCGGGATGATGCCGCATCCAGACCGCAGCGCCGATCCCATTCTGGGAATGAGCGATGGCGCTCGCATCTTCCAGTCGATGGTAGGGGCCCTCGCGCACAGATAGCCTATGGACCGCGTTGCCATGCTGCAGGAGGTCCTTGCGCAGAACCCGAAAGACACGTTTGCAAGAGATTCGGGAGTACGTTGCTTTACATAAACCTCAAGGTGCTGCCAGACTGGCAACACGTTTGGTGGCGATAACGGAGTTGCTTCCGGCCTATCCGCATTTGAGCAGACCTGGCGTTCAGCCCAGAGTGCGCGAGCTGGTAGTTCCCAACGCGCCATATATTCTGATTTACCGGCTTCAGAAACGGCGGATTGTGATCAGCACAATCGTCCATGGATCTCAGCGTCGAAAGCGCTAGGACTGAGCTCCTAGACTCCCACCGGAAAAGGCTTCGTATGCGGCTCGCCCAGACTGGTAAGACGGTCAAAGCGCCCCTGCAGCAACGACATCAGACCTGTGTACCAATAGCCGATCACGAAAATGATCAAGAACGGGACGGTGATGTAGTTCTCGTTCGCGATGGCGTAGTAAACGGCCGCTGCGAAGTACGCGCCGATGGCAAGTTCAATCCATGGCACAACACCTAGACGTTTGCGATATTTCTTGGCAGCCACCGACCTCTCGCCTTTTGCCTGCACGCGATACTTGGGCGTGCGCTTGAATGACGATTGCACGCCGAACAACGCTTCTAAAACTGCACGCGTATTCGTAACTGTTAAACCGATTCCAAGAGCCATTAGAAAGGGCAGATACAGGAACGTCTTGGGCCAGCGCTTGGGAAACAGTTCCTTCTGCGAAACCAGATAAAACGACGAGATCGAAAACGTCGATGCCATGAACAGCGGCAGATCGATCAGCAGCATCTGGAACCATCCCTGATAGAAGCGGATGATCATCGCCGGCAGCAACAGCGTCGAGAGCACTACCATAAAGGGATAGCTGATGTTCGCAGTCAGGTGGTACCAGGCTTCGAGCTTGATCCGAAATGGGACGTCGGAGCGCATCACCGTGGGCAGAATCTTTTTCGCCGTCTGGATTAGTCCCTTGGCCCAGCGCGCCTGCTGCGTCTTGAACGCCGTCATCTCGATCGGAAGCTCAGCGGGGCACTCCACATTCTGCAGATACTTAAATTTCCAGCCTTTGAGCTGCGAGCGATAGGAAAGATCGGTGTCTTCGGTGAGCGTATCGTGCTGCCATCCGCCAGCATCTTCGATCGCCTGCCGCCGCCACATTCCTGCGGTACCGTTGAAGTTGAAAAAGGCGCGGCTACGGGAGCGCCCGCCATGCTCCAAGATGAAATGCCCATCGAGCAGAATGGCTTCAACATTCGTCAAAAACGAATAATCGCGATTCAGATGTGTCCAGCGCGTCTGCACCATTCCCACTTCAGAATCGGCAAAATGATGCACGACGCGCATCAGCCAGTCGGCGGGTGGGACGAAGTCGGCGTCGAAGATGGCGATGAACTCACCCTTGGCCGACTTCATGCCCTCCTGCAGGGCGCCGGCCTTGAATCCATGTCGATTGGTGCGATGGTGATACGTGATCGGATGCCCCAGCGCGGCGTACCGCTCGACCACGGCTCGCGCGACGTCAACGGTCTCGTCAGTTGAATCGTCGAGCACCTGAATGTCCAGCTTCTCCCGCGGATACTCCATCTTGCAGACCGCATCGACGAGCCGATCGATCACAAACTGCTCGTTGAAAATTGGAAGCTGCACCGTAACTCGCGGCAACTCGGCAAAACGGCGCTCAGGCTCGTCCGCCCGGTTCTTGCGGTGCTTGTAGTAGAGGTAAACGAGCACATACCGGTGAATGCCGTAAGACGCGAGGATGATAAGAACAACGAAATAAGGGATTAACAATGCCAGGTCGAAGGCATTTGGCGCGTACAGGCCCTTGAACGTGGTATCCCCAAAATGAGTCTTGAAGTAGTGCGCGAGGCTATGCGGCGCCAGCACAATGAATCCCAACAAAGTAGGAAAGGAAACGGACATTCAGACGAGAATCCAACTAAAACATTGTAGCTGAACGGCTTGAGCTCGTCCGAGCGAGGAGGCGGGCAACCTTCAGCTCGCACGTGCTAATTTTCTCCATCCGCTCACGTCTCAGCTTCGTATTGTGTGCGGAGACCTCTATGGTTCGCTTTCTTCTCATCTGTGCTGCTTTCGGCTGCGGTTCTCTCAACGCGCAAATTCCTCTTACCGCAGATCAAATCATGCAACGCGTCGCTGTGAATCAAGACCGATCGGAAGAGCTGCGGCGCCACTACATCTATCGGCAGCATGTAAGGGTCACCAGCCGCAAGATGAATGGGAAGATCATGCAGGACGAGGTGACTGACTACCTGGTCGCTCCGAATGCCGAGGCTTCAGTCAAGAAACTCACCGCGGTGACCGGCAAGTATTGGCAGAAAGACAAGTACATCGACTATTTCGACGAACAGCCCAACCGTGATGGCCTCGACGGCGATCTGGTGAAGGATCTTCGCGACGATCTAGTCAATGAAAATCGGACGAAAGATGGCTTGGCTGCAGACCTGTTTCCGCTCACCTCAAAAGAGCAGGAAAAATATCGGTTCAAAGTTGTAGAGCACGAAACTACAAACGGACGCGCACTGTACCGAATTGCTTTTCGTCCAAAGGACAAAAGCGAAACCGTCTGGAAAGGCGAAGCGTTGATCGACGTCCAGGAGTTCCAGCCGATAACCGTCTTCACGAAGCTGGCTCGGCGGGTTCCATTTTGGATTCGCACTGCGCTCGGCACTGATCTGCCCGATGTTGGCTTCAGCGTTACGTACAAGCGCCAGCCGGACGGAGTCTGGTTCCCCGTCTCATTTGGAACGGAGTTCCGCCTGCATGCAGTCTTCTTGATCAATCGCGAAGTCACGGTTTCACTTCAGAACAGTGACTTTGAAAAAACGCACGTCGATTCGGTCGTCCATTACGAAGCCTCAAGTGTGAATTAAGAGTGTTCGCGCTCGGAAATTCAGGCCTGAAAGGCCGAAACAAGTGCAGCCCAGGGCGTGAGCCCTGGGCAACGTGAATTGAGAATCGAAGCCCTGAAAGGGCGTCACTCTTTCTTAATCCAGGATAGGTGATGAAGACGGAAGCATGCCGCCCTTCAGGGCTCGACTGCAAATCTGCGTTCTGCCCAGGGCTTACGCCGCTGGGCTGCGCTTGTTTCGGCCTTCGGGCCTCTTCCTCGCAAACTCTAACTATTGGACTGTGTCTCTAGCGACCTTTTTCGAGCGCCATCAACGTTTCGAGAAGGTAGTACTGCCCATAAATGAGCATTCCGTCCGCCGGTCGCGTGCCGCTTCCGTGGCGCAGGATTCCCGCGGGTGAGCTATCGCCCTGGAACGCCGGCGTTAAGTAGCGGTCAATGAGCGAATGGGTGATGCGCTCTGCTTCGGCGCGATACGACTGAGCTTTCTGCGTGTCCTGCACGAGCGCGGATAGCTGCAGAAAGCCGTTGGCAGCGATCGCTGCTGCCGAGCTGTCGCGGTTGCGATAGATCACGCCTTCATCGTTGAAGTCGTACCAGGGCACGTAATCCTCGGGGAGATTGGCCGCGATGAAATCTGCGATTTTTTGTGCTGTTTCGAGCAGCCGTGGATCGTGCGTTTCGCGGTACGCGGTTGCGAATCCGTACAGCGCCCATGCAGTACCGCGCGACCAGCTTGTTTCCCACGAGAATCCCTGGTGCGTGTGATAGAAGACGCGCTCGCCTGGTTTTGCGTTATTCGGAAACGCGAAGACCTCATCGCCACGCGGAGCGCCGCCGTGCAGACGAAATTCCTGGCGGTTGTCGCCAGGATTGTAGTGAACAGACTGGATCACCGATCCGTTGTTGCGCACGAACCACTCGGCGGAACGCAGCGCATGCCTGAGCGCTGCATCGCGGTATTTTGTATCGCCGGTCTCGCGACTCGCCCACCACAGCAGTTGCAGGTTCATCATCGTGTCGATGATGCTGTCGTCACCGTTCTTCTCCCATGCAGGAATGAGTTGGGTGCCAGGGTTGTACATGCTCAGCAGATGATCCGCTGCGCGAATTGCGCTCTCGCGGAGCTTGGTGTCGTGTGTCTGCTGATATCCAGCTACTGAGGAATAGAAGTAAAGAAATCCGGTGTCGTGATTCTGATCGTTTTCGCGGCCCACAATGCGCGAGGTCCACAGCTCGGCCCAGCGGCGGTACTTCTCATCGTGAGTTAGTGCGTACATCTTCCACAGCTCGCCGGTCCAGAATCCACCAGTCCAGAAAAAGCCCTTCTGCGTCTGCCATTCGCCGGTTTGATTGTTGCCGTCGGTGAAGAATCCTGCACCGGCGTGGGCATTCACGCTGCCGGGCTGAGCCGCAGTGATGATTGGTTCCCACTTGGCTGCAGTGCGGTCGATCTCTTTTCGCAGTAGATCGATAGCTTGCGTGTATGTGCGCGTGCCGATCGGATGCAGGGTATCGGGTGGCGCGCTCTGAGCTTCCGCGGCGGTTGAGACCAGTTTTACCGTAGCTGGAGCTTTCATGCGATCTGCGACGTCTTTCACATACGAGATCAGCTCGTCTTTGCTGGTGATGTTGTCGATCCCAGCGACTCGTGCAACATACTCTCGCGGCTCCTTTGCTCCCGGAGTGGGTATGGGATCGTTTGTTCCTTCCTGATCCCAGGCTGCAAGCGAGTACCAGGTTGCTGCGCCATCCTTGAGCGGGAAGGTGTAGAGATAGTCCTTTGCGTCCTTGTTATTGGACGCCGCAGTTCCTGGACCCATAATCACTGCGAGTCCCAGATTGGTACCACGCATGATTGGCGACACAGCCTTGTTTCCGCCTTCCACCGCCTGCTCTCCCCACATCGCCAGCCATGCCGGATCTTCGCCATCCCCGGATCGCAGTTCAGGAATTCCTTGCTGCTGGGTGAGTCCGGTGGCGAAAACGAGGTCGCCCACATCCGCAGAAGTGAGCGTCTGGGTGAATCCGCGCTCGCCTGCCCATTGCGTTGCGCGCACCTTCACGTTGACGCTTCTGCCCGCTACTTTCCAGCCTTCATATGTGAACTCGACTATCGCGCGCACCGGGCCAGTTGAGATGATTCGCCAACTACGGTTTGTCACATCGGAAATGTGCTGCGCGGTTCCATTCACCCATGCCGCAGGCGCGCCGATTCCCAGTGCGTCAGCTACAAGATAGATGTCACGACCGTCCGGCGAGTAGTTGTGGTAAACGTAGCCAGGCGTCGCATAGCGATCGAGCTGCAGCGTTGGACGCGGCTTGCCGTAAAGATCGATCGCGCTGCGCTGATCGAAGTAGAGCCGAAAAGCATCGCGCTTCGACTCCCACCCCATGCCGTCGATCTTCTTGGTAAAGATCGCATTCGTCTGCGGCTCATAGTCTCCGCGCAGGCGGAAGATGCGATCCGGCGGTCCCCAGGTGATGGTCACAATCCGGGTCTGATGTGGCTTCAGATCAATTTGGAATGCAAGCTCGTCGGGTTTGAAGTCGCCGTCAAGATCATCGACCTGCGACGGAAGCTCGGTCGCATGCAGTACCGTTGCGTCCTCACCTACCGTGCTTGCATCTGTCGCAGTAACGATCTGGGAGCCGGCGTAAAAATCAGGAGCAATCTTGCGAAGCTCCGCGACCGACACGACGATGTCCTCGGCAGGTCGATTTTGATCGGTGGGATTAGTGACCGCGAGCTTGACACATTTGAGGTGCGATAAAGCGAAAGAGAGCGGAACGAGGAAGTAAAGGGCGATACAGGTAAGCGCAAATTTAGTTTTCATTTTCGCTGTGGCTTGCTAAGTGGAAATTTGGATGAACGCTGTCATTCGTTGGGCCGCTGCGAAGCCCTTTATGAAATCGCAATACACAGGCTGCTAGGGGATCTGCTTTGCTACTTACGCCAAAAAGCGGATCCCCCGCGCCGCAACAGCCAGACCTCTCAAAGTGCAGGCGGTGTCACTGCGGCGCGAGGGATGACAATAAGCTCTACACCATTCGTTCAAAGGAGCATTTGCGATTCGCTAAGGCGGCCTCTTGTCCGGTATTTCGAATTAACCGACCATTGCAGGTTTTGCTTCAGCTTCCCGCACCTGCTGCACAATCTGCAGATATTGACGTGCTAGCGCAGTGATCTGCGCTGTCTCTCCGCTCTTGAGCGCGGCAGCCAAGACGAGCTCTCCACCAACACCAAGCGCAGAGGCTCCGGCGCGAAGGAAGTCCGCCGCAGTATTCAAATTAACTCCACCGGTAGGCACGAGTGGAACCTGTGGCAACGGTCCTCGCAATGCTTTGAGATAAGCTGGGCCGCCAACCGCACTTGCGGGAAACACCTTCACGAAATCGGCTCCCGCCTTCCACGCAGTGATGACTTCCGTCGGAGTAAGCGCACCGGCCATAATCAATTTTCCGGCATCGTTCGCCGCTTTGATCGTTCCCAAATCGAGACCAGGACTGACGAGGAACTCCGCGCCGGCATCAAAGCACTGACGAGCGGCTTGGGCGTCGAGCACGGTTCCGGCGCCGACGATCACTTCGCTGCCGAGCGTCTTGATGAGCTGAGAAATAGCGTCGAGGGCTCCAGGCACGGTCATCGTGACTTCGACAATCGTGATGCCGCCCGTAGCAACCGCCACCGCAGCAGAAATCGCCTGTTTGGCCGATGTGGCGCGGACTACCGGCACAATTCCAACTTCAAGCACCCGTGCGCGAACTTGTTCCCTGGTCATGGATTACTCCGAGTGACATCGATGTGCGCCGGCTCCAGCCGCGGCGCCAGCAGTTGAATAACCAACAAAGCGAATAGATATGCCGATCCGGCGATGAAAAACAGTGTGCGATAGCTGTGAGTGGCCTCAAGCCGATGCCCCGTGAACCACGCAAGAAGCATTCCGCCGACCGCGCCGCCGAAGCCACCGAGCCCCACGATTGAGGCTACTGCCTGCTTCGGGAACATATCCGAAGCCGTAGTGAAGATGTTGCACGACCATCCTTGATGCGCTGCCGTTGCCAGGCTGATAAGCCCGACTACAGGCCATAATCCGCCAATGCGAGAAACAAATAAGACCGGCAGCACGCAGAGTGCACAAACTAACATTGCCGTCTTACGCGCTCGGTTGATACTCCACCCACGCTTGATCAGCGTTCCCGACAACCAGCCGCCGCCAACGCTGCCGATATCTGCAGCTACATAAATCGCGACCAAGGGAGGGCCCAATTGCGTCAGGCTCAATCCGTGCTTCGCGTTCAGGTACTTGGGCAGCCAGAAAAGATAAAACCACCAGATTGGGTCCGTGAGGAATTTCCCGAGTACAAACGCCCAGGTCTGGCGATGCGGAAGCAGGCGGAGCCAGGCAATCTTGGTTGTCGGCTCAACAGGGTCGCTTTGGATGTAGCGAAGTTCATCCGGCGAAAGGCGCGGATGTTCTTGTGGACGACGATAAAACGCCAGCCAGCAAATCAACCAGGTTGCGCTGAAAAAACCTGTGAACAAGAACGCCCACCGCCATCCCCAGTGTGTCGCGATCCATGGAACGGTAAGTGGCGCAACCACCGCGCCCACATTTGTTCCCGAATTGAAAATTCCCGTCGCTAAAGCGCGTTCTTTTTTGGGAAACCACTCTGCGACGGTCTTGATACCGGCAGGAAAGTTGCCGGACTCCCCAAGGCCCAGCATGGCGCGCGCAAATCCGAAACCAAAGACGGAATTTGCAAGCGCATGCCCCATCGCCGAAAGGCTCCAGACAGCAATGGAGCATGCGTATCCAATCCGCGTTCCCAGACGATCAATCAGGCCGCCAACGAGCAGAAGTCCGATTGCATACGTGGTCTGGAATGCGACTACGATGTAGCCGTACTGAATCTCATTCCACCCGATGGTCCTTTGCAAAAACGGCGCCAGGATTCCCAGCACCTGGCGATCCATGTAGTTGATGGTCGTAGCAAAGAAGAGCAGCGCGCAGATAACCCAGCGCAGGTTCCCGCCCGTGGGCCTATGCACTGCGGCATTGATCGCAGCAGGACTGGGAGCGCATCCGGGCTGATCAGTTCGAGTTGAAGTTTGCTGCACGAGGATCCTTAAAACGGCTTCTGGCTACTGGCTACTGGCTTCTGGACAAAACAGTGCCGATGCTCAAATGCACTAGCAAAAACCCGAAGGCTAGCGGCCAGTAGCCGCTGTTACCTTCCCATCCAACCGCCATCGACTACTAACACGTGCCCATGAATATAGCTGCTCGCTGCTGACGCGAGAAATACTACCGTTCCTGCCAGATCGCTTGGCTCGCCCCAGCGTCCTGCTGGAATGCGCTCCAGGATCTGCCGATTGCGGACCTCGTCGCGCTGCAGAGCCGCGGTGTTATCGGTTCTCATGTATCCGGGCGCGATAGCATTCACATTCACGTTGTGTGCCGCCCATTCATTCGCCAGAGCTTTTGTTAACTGAGCAACAGCGCCTTTTGAGGCGGCGTACGCGGGAACGGTAATTCCACCTTCGAATGCGAGCAGCGAAGCGATATTAATGATCTTCCCGCCAGACTTCCTCGACAGGAAACTGCGGCCTGCAGCCTGGCACAGCTTCCACACCGAATTCAGATTTACCTGGAGCACCGTGTTCCAGTCTTCATCGCTGTACTCAGCCGCCTTATCGCGGCGAATCGTTCCCGCATTGTTCACGAGGATGTCCACCCGAGCAAATTGCTCGGCCTTCGCGAACAGCTCCTCCGCAGCTCCGTGCTTCGATAAGTCTGAGGTGACGCTCGCAGCCCTGTGTCCGAGCTTCTCGACCTGCTTGCACGTTTGCTCCGGAGAGCGCGAATTTCCATGGCAGACGACGTCCGCGCCAGCTTGAGCGAGGGCAACCGCCATTGCCGCGCCCAATCCTGCCGACGCCCCAGTCACCAGCGCGGTCTTGCCGTCGAGCCTGAATTGATCGAGGATCACCCGGCTACTTTCTGCTCGCTTCCAGTCCCGATCCAGACTGCGCAAACTCAGGCTGAACGTTTACCACTCCAAACTGACGATCTTCTTTTTCACGATGCGCCGCCATCGCCCATAGAAATCCAATGCGGTGACCAGGCGCGGCAACGTTGGGGTGATATCCACGCGGCATCAGCACGGCATCGCCGTCGCGCACGATCGTCGCGAGCTCCGGCTCCTTTGTGTCGGTATAAACAAACTGAATTCCGAATCCCGGCGGCGGCATGTGCGTATACACGTACATCTCTTCGAGCATCTCGGCATGCTCGTGCGGAGGCCAGCTCGTCCAGTTACCTGGTTCCGAAATGGTAAGACCTGCCAGCAAGCGTCCCGCTTGCACATTCTTTCCGATCAAGATGTTGAGATCCCGGGTAGTGGCCGGCCCGCCGGCAATGAAGTGCAGCGACTTATCGTTTTTCACATCGGAATAACGCACGATCTGCAACGGATACTTGTTCTCCACGTCCGACGAGAACTCGGCGATATCGGCATTCGATCGAGTCTCAAGCTGAATGGAGGAGCCGCGAGGGATGTACACCGAATCACGTTCTCCCAATTTGAACCGTTCGCTGCCGACGCTTACTTCAAGTTCTCCGGAAAGGCAGATCAGCGCAGTTTCCTGTTTCCCATTCTCGAACTGCACCTTCGGCGTTCCCGAATCAAGAATCGTCCGCGCATAGCAGAGGTGCTTCATCGTGCTGTTCGACGGCGTAATGAAAACCTTGCGTCCCTTGTGGACGTTGGTCCGGCGAAAAACATTTCCTTCGCGGGTAACAGGTTCATTTAAGACAGGGGATAAGGTGCTCATCGGTTACTCCTGTGGCCTCCATTATCCGGTTAGATGGATGAGCCCGCTGTTCAGGTTCAATACGTAAGACGCAACTCGAGTTGCAGTCTGCCGCATTTCTCCGTGACCTTTGTAGTTGCCTTTGTGACCTTCGTGTTCGCTCTTGGGTTTTCGTTACTTCTTGCGCAACTGCTCGTTCATGATGATGAACGCGCCGAGGCCGTGCAGGTCATTGGTATGCCGTGCTCGATTGAGGTAAAACTCCAGGTCTCCAACGTTCGTGCCCTCGCAGATGTTCGGCATTGAGATGGTGCCGTCGGAATTGCGCGTGATGCTGGCCAGCACGCCGCGATAGCCCTTATCTGCGACTTTCTCATATTCCTTCCCGACATACCCACGCTCCACCGCACGCGAAATCATGTAGGTGTACATCGCCGAGCTTGAAGTCTCGAGCCAGTTGTCGGGCAGATCGCCGCGATCGACGACTTCGAACCACAATCCCGATTGCGGATCTTGAAACCGCTGATATGCCTTGGCGAGCTGTTTAACCAGTGCGATCAGCTCCGGACGACGCGGATGGTCCTTCGGCAAAATTTCAAGTACATCGACCAGCGCCATGCCATACCAGCCAATGGCGCGACACCAGAATTGCGATGAATGATGAGTGACGGGATCGGCCCAGGGTTGCTGTCCGCTTTCGTCGTAGGCGTGATACAGCAATCCCGTTTTGGGATCGTTCACGTGTTTCTGATACAAGTCGAACTGCTTCGTGGCTTCGTCGTTCGCGTATTGGCCGTCGTTGAAGGTCTCGCCATAGCGCACCAGCAGCGGCATCGACATGTAAATGCCGTCGAGCCAGGTCTGCCAAGCTCGGGAAGGATTGTCCGCGTGCCAGAATGCTCCCTCGTGCGTGCGCGGATAGGTATTCAGACGCTCGCGAATCTGCGTAGCTGCGGCGTGGTAGTGCTCCTCTTTGGTTTCGCGATAGAGCGCGATCAGCAGATTGCCCGAGAGCATCGAATCGAGGCTGTCGAGCTTGGGCTTGAGGTGGTCATCGCTGTCGAGATGCGAATCCACCCAGCCTTTGATGAAGTTCAAATATGCAGGATTATGAGTCCGCTTATAGACGAGGTACTCGCCCCAGAGGAATAGCCCGCGCGGATACGCCCACGATCCGAAATCCGCAGGCGAATTGGATTGGCGCATCACGGTTTCGATGGCCGCTTGCGAGTAGTCGAAACCCGCTGGCGCTGGCAATCGCGAGAAGTCCACCGGATTGCGAACGTGCGGCGCGTACTCTTTAGAAAAGTTATTGCGCGAGTTCGTGACCTCGAACGAGCCGTCCGAGTGCGCCACGACCTTGATGTAATTGCCTTCGGCATCGCCGGTGTTGGCGATCAGGTTATCGCGGCTGTTGTGCGCCTTGTCCGAATCGGCCGCGTAATGAAGCTGCCAAAGATCTTCGAGGCCTGAAGACTCGTGCACAGTCTGCCACGCGTCAGGACTGCCCCCTTTATGCGCTCCATTGTTCATTATTGCCACTCGCGGATGCAGTGCGCGCAACAGAGCTCTGGTGTTCGATTGATCCCAGCCGTGATGGCTCACTAAGTAGAGATCAACCTTGCCTACCTTGCTATTCGGGCAAACCAGCTCGATCTCCTTCTTCTTCGTCAGGTCGCCGAGATCGATGAAGCGGAATTTGCCGTACGTGATGAGCACTCCGAGTGAAGCCGAGTTCTCGGTAGGATCATCTGCTGGTGCAGGTTCGGTGCCGCACACATCGTTAGGCTGACCTGCCCCGGGAAGAGGGCTGGAAATCTCTTTTCGTCCAGCTGTGAGGACCATGACACTCAGTCCCGATATAGGTATGCGGTCGCCTGGCTTTACGGTCAGCCGTTTTGCGCCTGTCTTCGCGATCGTCGCCGTGTAGTTGGCGAAGTCTTGTTTGACGTTGGCTGCATCTTCAAGATTCTCGCCATGATCGACGAAAGTTCCGATCTTCACTTTTTCGGCAAGCTGAGGCACGCCTCCTACGTGATCTGCGTGGTAATGCGTGATCAGCACGTAGTCGAGCTGCTGCACGCGGGCCAGCTTCATCGCGGCGACGATGCGGTCGGCATCGCGCCCATTGAAGCCCGCCCAGCCAGTATCGACGAGCATCGATTGTCCGCTGGGGCAGACCAGCAGCGTCGCCTGCCCGCCTTCGACGTCAATGGAGTAGATCTGGAGTGCTGGTTGTGCCTGGGCAGAGGCGAATAACGCCTCTAAAAGAAGAATGCATACAAAGAGAGAAACGTGCTTGGTTCTTAATCGCATGGTTCCTTTATCACAAATGGTCGAGTTGAATGGAGCGCTCCGGGTAATGCGCCGCGCTCGAATTCCCTACTCCAGTTCAACAACTACTCCGCCGTCTTCACTTTGACGACGAAGTACAGCAAGGTGCCTTCGACATCTTTCATCCAGTGCGGCACCCCGGCGGGGATCACGATGGCGTCGCCTGCTGAGAGCCGCCGCGTCTGGCCGCCTTCGATGGAACCGCCGCGCGGCTCTTCCGGGTTCGTGGCTTTCTCGCCAATGACTTTGCCGCCGGTCACGATATTCGTACTGCCCTGTACGATATAGAAGACGTCGGTATAGCTGCGATGGATTTCGACGTTTCCCGACTCGGTACGATGCGCGGTCATCACTCTATAGTTCGGCTCGGTCACCAGCGTGCCACCTTTGGCGAACGATGCTGCGAGATCATCCTTGGAGTAGTACTTCACGGAATCGGAAGAAGCGGAAGCGTTCGTCTGTACGCTGGTGGGTGGGGCTGGTGTCTGGGTCATGGCCATAGTGCTGAGGAACACTAACAGCAGCATGCCTGTTTTGGGAATAAGATTTTGCATTGTTTCGGCTCCCGAAATTTTCACACTCCGAAATGGCAGGCTAGAGTGCGCAACGAGTGTACGGAATCGTCGCAATAAAATCTTCAGCAGATTTGAGAGTTTCGTAATGCGAGACACGCAATGAGTGTGGCCACCGAGACGCGAGTGTCTTATGACGAGCTGCAGAGCACGCTCGCTGCGATTTTGCGCAAGCTTGGATTCTCGCACGATCGGGCGCAGCTTTCTGCTCGTCTGTTCGCCGATGCCAGTCGCGACGGCGTGGCATCGCACGGGTTGAATCGTTTTCCAAGATTCGTGCGCGGCATTCGCAGTGGATTGGTCGATCCCCAAGCCGTTCCCACGCTGGTGTGCCGATTCGGAGCTCTCGAACGCTGGAATGGACAACGCGGCCCTGGCAATCTCAACGCATACGCTGCCATGCAGCGGGCTATCGAACTGGGACGCGAACAAGGAATCGGCTGCGTCGGATTGGGGAACACCAATCACTGGATGCGCGGCGGAAACTACGGCTGGCAGGCGGCAGAGGCCGGCGTGATTGGCATCTGCTGGACAAACACAATGCCCAACCTGCCGCCATGGGGATCGACTGATCCTCGTCTCGGGAATAACCCCATCATCGTCGCTGTCCCACGCAAAGCGGGGCACGTGGTCCTCGACATGGCAATGTCTCAGTTTTCGTACGGAGCCATCGAATCGTATCGCCTGAAGAAGCAATTGCTTCCCGTTCCGGGAGGATTCAACGTTGACGGCGAGCTGACGCGCGATCCCGAGGAGATCGAACGCTCGCAGCGTGCGCTGCCGGTCGGCTACTGGAAAGGATCGGGTATGGCGTTGATGCTCGACATGATTGCCGCGATGTTGGCGGGCGGCGCCGCGACACACCAGATTCCTGCCGATTCAGAACGAGAAACCGCGCTCTCGCAGGTATTCATAACCATCGATCCTTCGAAAGTCGGCGGTACGCAGAAAATTGTCGACGAGATCATCGACGATCTGCACAAAGCAACCGCTTCGGGCAACGCACCGGTGCGCTATCCAGGAGAGCAGGTTTTGAGGACTCGTCGCGAGAACATGGAGCGTGGCATCCCCGTGAATGCGGCGATTTGGGAAGAGGTTCAGGGTTAACGGTCGTTATAAAAAGGCCATCCGTTTCGCATCCACCAGGCGAGCCTCTTGGGTGACAGCCCTCGCCTTTAGGCGAGGGCGCGGCTGCAAGCCGCGTCTAAAACGGCATGCAATCCATTGCGCTTTAGCGTTGGCCTCGCGGGCCGACGCTAAAGCGCGGGTGTTCACAATTCTTGCGATTCGCGAATGCTAACGCATTCGCTCACCCTCGCCTAAAGGCGAGGGCTCCACCGAAACAGCAAGAGCGAATCGCTACCGATCCTGCGCTTTGCCGTGATCGCGGTCCTGGAACTGCGCCGCTCCACGCGAGTTGCCGTTTCCGCCTGCGTCTCTGCTCGGCGCAGGACGAGACTCAGGTTGCGACGCCCGTTGCAGCGGAGCAGCCTGTGGGGCCGGCGAAGGACGCGGCTCTGGGCGCTGCGCCTGCTGCACTGGAGCGCTTGGCGCCGAATACGACGGCTGACGCATTTGCCGTTCCGGCACTGGATAGTCACGGTGATTGTCAACCTGCGGCTGTTGCATTTCTGGCTGCGGACGGTTCGTGATTCCCTCACGTGGCCTGGGCACGTCGCGATCGCCTTGTTGCTGCGAAGCTGCCGGTGTCTGATAAACAGGCTGCGGCGAGCGTTCCATTCCGGAACTCATACCGTTACCTTGTCCATTGCTCGCAGGCTGAGCCGGCGGACGCGGCACCTGGCGATTGCCCCAGTTTCCGTCCTGGTTTGGACGGCTCCAGGTTGGGCTTTGCGCCTGCTGGCCGCCATTGTTGGACTTTCCGCTATTCGCGTTCCCGTTGTTACTCGCGTTCTGTCCGTTGTTCCAATTTGCGCCGTTGCCACGGCCACGGTTGCCGCGATCGTCGCTCGCTTGCGAGCCCTGGCCTTGGTTGGGCTGGTTGTTACTTGCTGAGCTTGGCTGCGAGTTGCCGTTGTTGGATGGACTAGCTGGACTTGGTGGACCTGATGGACGCGGGTAGTTGGTCGAGCCCGAAGCTCCTTCATGTGGCACGCCGGCCCAATCTGGGCGGCCTCGGCGGCCGTTGTTGCCGTTGTCGTTTCCATTACCGTTTTGGGCATTCTGATTCTGCCCGCTGTTGCCATTCTGGCCAGCGTTTCCAGGCTGATTGTTACCTGCAGAAGTCGATTGCGAACCATCGTTGTTTGACGAGTTCGGCCCATGAGAACCCGACGCGCCTTCATGCGGCACACCGGCCCAATCTGGGCGGCCTCGGCGGCCGTTGTTGGCGTTGTCGTTTCCATTGCCGTTGTGCGTGTTTTGGTTCTGGTCGCCATTGCCATTCTGCTGGCCGGAGTTTCCAGGCTGATTGTTGCCTGCAGAACTCGGCTGCGAGTGATCGCCATCCCATGAACGCGGCGGACGAGGATATCGCGGCGAATCGGAAGAGCCTTCGTGCGGGACCCCAGCCCAGTCTGGACGGCCTCTGCGCCCATTATCGTCGTTGCCGTTGTTCCCGTTATGGGCATTCTGATCTTGGCCATTCTGATTCTGGCCGTTGCTGGCGTTCTGCTGCCCATGATCGTCGTCGCGACCGCGGCCCGGATGCGGGAAATCGCGTCCGCGATCTGCTACCGGGTCGCGCCGACCGTCATCATTGCCGTTTCGCCCGTCGTCGGCATCGTTGCCGTGTCCGTAGCCGTGATTCGAAGCGTCATTGTCACCATGCTGTGGATTGGGAAACTGCCCATCGGCGCGATGATCGTCGTTGTTCCATGGACGATCGTTGTCGCCACGGCGAGGCTCAAAGGGTGCGCGCGCCGGAGGCGGCGTCATCTTTACGACTACCGGCCGCTGATTGATCCGCTCGGGAATTCTCGCGCGCTCGCCGGCGTGTACGCCGAGAACGCTCTCCTGCGAAGGAGCGCATGCTGGAGCTGCCGCTACCCAGCGGTCATGATCGCGCCAGTCGGCATCATGTCCAATGAATACGTTGTGATTCACTGGCCGCGAGTTCACGATGACTTCGTTATTTACGACGGTCATGCCGCCGGGAACCGACTGGTTCACGTAGTGGATGTTGGTGATGTGAACGGTGTTCACGTTCACGTTGTAGTAGGTGTTGGTTACGTACGTGATGTTGGTGATCCGCGTGTTGCTGACGTTCACGGTTTCAAAGTATCCGCGGCTGACGTGGTACGAGGGAATGTATGGCTCGCCGTATCCCAACGGGAACCATCCAATTCCGGCTCCGCTGCTGCCTACCCACGCGACCAGCGCAGGGGCATACACCGGACGGACGTAGGCCGGACCAGGAGCCCAGGCCCATACTCCGGCGAAGTGAACCCATCGCCCATAATGGAACGGAGCGAATCCCCATGGTGCGTCGTCAACCCAGGTCCAGCCCCAGGGAGCGATCCACACCCAGTGACCGACGCTATACGGAGCCCATCCCGCTGCGACGACTGGAACCCAAACGCGTCCGTAGGTCGGGACCTCGCGCCAGGTTCCATAGCCGTCGAGATCTTCATTACCCACAACATCGGGCGACACGTAGCGGACGGAAACGATGTGCGCCTCGCGGTCCGAGCGCACCTGGCACCACTCGTCAAATCCATCCGGGCGCGGCGCGCCGTACATCGCGTGCATCAGCGACATGCCGTCGCTGAAGCGGACTTGCTTGTGTGAATCGATTCTCACCGCCTCACCGTTTCCGGTCGCGATGCCTTTTCCTTTCCACACCGTGACCAGCGTTGTGTCAGATTGGGAATCAACGTCGAAGCGATAGGCGCCCGGTTTGGTTACCGTGAACGCCATGTTGGGTGTATCGACTTCGTAGATTTCGCCGTTATACAGGCGCATCACGTCGAGGTTCAGCGTGCCCTGATCGAGCTCGAGCTGCACGGCGTTGTCGGAGAGATTCGTCAGCGTGAGGCTGGTCTCGCTGTTCATCCGCATTGCGGCATTGCCGAGACGCAGCTCGGCGCGCGAGTCCTTATCGGTCCACAGGCGATCCGCGGTCGTCATCGGCCGGTTGACCGCTGCTTCCGCCCAGTCGTTTACTCCGCCGGGCTGCATCGAGACCTGTCCGCTGATGTACTTCAGCCGCGCTACGCGCGACGGCGGATCTGCGTCGGCAAACAACGCTGCGGTCGATGACGCTGCGAACAGCGCCACAAAAGCTGCAAAGACGAATTGCCGGAGGTTTTTCATATCTCCAGCTCCTCTCCAAGACCCGTCTTCTTGACCAATTTGGGACGTGGTCTTTTGGCCTGCACTTCTGAAAACCCAGAGACTCACGCACTGTTCTGGGAATTTTGGGTACCTGGCTGGGTTACTTCCGTTATCCGGCAAGGACGCGATTTTGCGACCTCGGCGGGCACGACCAGCCAAAGCTTCTTGGGGGAGGGGCCGTTTAGAGCCGCTAAAGCTACAAAATGCAGAAATCTCGGGGGGATAGGGACATAGTGGCTGGGATTCGCCACAGCGGCAAATTACCGAAGCTATGGGAGTGCATTGGCCGTCTGGACGAAACGTCGCAGGCAGCATACGTGAAGCCGGCCGCCCTCGGCCGGGTTTTCCCCGACCTGGCGTTATTTGGGATCTCGCAATTTAGAAGCACGCGCTTGCAGAGATACACAACCTGGAATTCCCACGAAAACCCGGCCGAGGGCGGCCGGCTCCACGTTCACTGGGCATGTACACTGAAGCTCGCGCGAGCTATGTCCAGTCACCCACTCAGCACCATTTCCGAAATGATGGAGCAATACGCGGCTGATGCCGTCCGCCTCGCGCCGCAGTTCGGCGTCGCCCTCGATTATTCGGAATCCAGCCTTGAGGCTCTCGAACACATCCTGGATCAGCTCGCGGGTAAGCGGCCGATTTCCGAAGCCGAACCGCGCTCGGAAGATACGATGCAAAAGGAACTTGATTCCGTCTCACGCATCTGGGGCGGCTATTTCGGCGAGACTATTCGCCGACTCTGGGGTGGCGAGTGGGGTGTTGAGACGTATCCCGGAACCATTGCTCCCGTCATCTCAGTGGACATCGGCGGAGCCAAGCTATTTCCCGTCATGAAAATCTATCGTCGGCTCACCAAAGGGCAAGACGAGAATGTATGGCGGTTCTACCAGATGGTGCGGGAAAGAGTTTCAAAGGGAAGAAAGCAGTAGCGGGAATTTCGTGATTTCCTGATTTCGCGATTTCGTGATTGTTGTCGCAATCGCGAAGTCAAGAAATCACAGAACCGCGAAATTCGAGCTTAAGCGTAATAGCTGTTATCGATTCGCTTCCCTTTTCCGAATCTCCGCAATGGTTTGATCGGCTTGCTGTTTCATTCCGGCTTGAAGATAGGATCGGGCTAATCCGCGGAGGGGCTCAATCTCGTTTGGATGGATCTCTGCCGCTTTCGTGTACAACACGATCGCGTTCTTTGGTTCGTCGTGCTTCTCATAGATGCCGGCCAGGGCCATCTGGGCCTCATAGAGATTCGGATCGATCTGGACAGCTTGCCTATAATGCGCCATGGCCTCATTGTCTTGATTCAAATGTTGCAGCGCACGCCCGAGCAGCACCTGACCGTATGCGTTCTGGGGCTGAAGAGAAAGCGATTTGGTGAGCAAATCGCGCGCGCCAATCGCATCGTTCTCCTTCAACTCTATTGAGGCAAGCACGTTCGTGGCAGTATCGTTGCGGGGATCCTGGTCGAGCAACTCACGCATGCATTTGGCTGCTTCGGCATCGTCGCCCTGGTAATACAAGGCCGTTCCCAGAATGGTCAATCCTTCATCCTGCTTTCGCAGATGCCGCAAAGCAATGCGGGCTTCCTTTTCCGCCTGCGCAAACTGCGATGCTCCGAGTGCCTCTTCTGCTTTGGCCAGATGGATGAGCGGCTCGCTGTGCCGTTGCGCAACCAACGCCAGGGGCACCATCGCTGCGAATGGAACAATAAGACACACAGCCCGAAGCGGGCGCTGCACGTTCTGACCAGCACGCCGAGTAAGGCTGAGCAGAACGCCAATCACCAGTCCGCAAATTAATCCCCCGATATGGGAAGCATTGTCAATTCGAGGGAGAACTCCAATCACGAGCGTGAGCACCGCCCCTTGCACGAGACTCCGGATTGTGGATCGCAACACCTCTTTCGGTAATGGAAGTCGTGCGAATTTCAGAACACTCACTTCGGCCCCGAGAATTCCCATAATGGCGCCTGATGCTCCGGCTCCGACCACCATCGGATTCCAGTAAATACTCGTTAGCGATCCGGCCACCGCACAAACCAGGTAGGCGCCCAGGTACAACCAGGTCCCAAAGATTGCCTCGGCAAGCGTGCCCAATACCCAGAGGGCCCACATGTTCATCGTCAAGTGAGCGGCCCCGATGTGTACGAATGCCGACGTGACCACGCGCCACCATTGATCCTGAATGAAGATCTTTTCTCCTGAGTCGCCGCCCCATCGGATGATGTCGGCGGTCGTTGGTGAGGAAGGTGAGACGTGGCCGACAACCATGGCCACGAACACTAGAACATTGATCGCGATCAGAAAGGTGGTGGCGGGAAATCGTCGGACATAGTCGTAGGCACTGGGCCGCCTAGGCTGGGGCGCAGCTTGTTCGCTGATAGACCGGCATTCCGGGCAGAAGCTTTCTCCGGTTTGCGCAATCTGAAGTTTACCGCCGCAGTTAAGGCAGGTGGGCAAGGTTTCCTCGCGGTGCTCGGGGAGTTACAAGGCACTCGGCAGTCGGCAATCGGCGGTCGGTCAAACCTGATGCTGATAACTTCAACAAACTCACGTCTCCCGAGAAACGCGAGAAAGCAAAGACCAGTCTTCCCGCCCTTCGCCCGCTAACATCTGTGCTCACGTGCTTCAAGATCGCATTTTGGCCGATTGCCGAGTGCCGAATGCCTGCTTTCCCGCATCATAGACGATGCACTCGCCAACTCTCGCCCGACCTCCTTTAGAATCGAGTCATCCCAGTCCCCCGAGGAGATCCCGTGCCCCAGACTGAAGCTCTCGACGTGCCCGCCACTGTTACGCAATCCGATGTGAAGCCCGTTCATCGCGCCATCTTGAGTGTGACTGATAAAAGTGGCATCGCCGAATTCGCGCGGGGCCTGGAGAAACTCGGAGTGGAACTGGTCTCAACTGGCGGCACGGCGAAGTTGCTGCGCGATTCCGGCATTCGCGTGAAGGACATCTCTGAGTTGACGGGCTTTCCCGAGATGCTCGATGGGCGTGTGAAAACGCTTCATCCGAAAGTTCACGGCGGCATTCTGCATATTCGCGAGAATCAGGCACATCGGCAGGCGGTCACGGATCATGACATTCCGGCGATCGACATGGTCGTGGTGAATCTCTACGCGTTTGAGAAAACGGCGGCAAAGCCCGGAGTGACGTTCGAGGAAATCATCGAGAACATCGATATCGGCGGCCCTTCGATGCTGCGTTCGGCGGCGAAGAATTTTCAGGATGTTGCGGTGGTGACTTCTCCATGGGATTACTCGCAGATTCTCGAAGAACTCCGCATCTTCGGCGGCCTTTCTCTCAAAACAAAATGGAAGCTGGCCAAGAAAGCATTCGCGACGACGGCGGCCTACGATTCTGCCATCAGCTCCGCTCTGGACACCATTCCAACTCCCGGCGAACTCCCCCAACACAGCGAGAAGTTTCCCTCTGGCCTGCGGCTCTCGTTCTCAAAACTGGCTGATCTTCGCTACGGCGAGAACCCGCACCAGAAAGCTGCGGTCTATTCTGACGATTCTGGGGTTGGCATTGCCAACGCGCGTCAGCTCCAGGGCAAAGAGCTCTCATACAACAATCTGGTCGATCTTGACGCTGCCTGGGAGCTCTGCCGCGAATTCGATGAGCCGATGTGCGCGATCATCAAGCACACGAATCCCTGTGGAGCAGCAACTGGTCCCGACATTCTGAGCGCCTACAAACGCGCGCTCGAAGCCGATCCTGTTTCCGCGTTCGGTGGAGTGATTGGGATCAATCGCGAAATCGACGAAGCCGCCGCTGAAGAAATTGCCAAGCTCTTCGTTGAGGCGATTGCCGCTCCGGGATACTCGGCGGGAGCTCTGTCGCGGTTCTCGGCCAAGAAGAATCTTCGACTGCTTGATGTCCGCCCTGCTGAGCAGACCACAGTTCTCAAGCAGGTTTCAGGCGGCATGCTTCTGCAGGACGCGGACGTTCATCAACTCTCCAGCTCCGATCTGAAGATTGTGACCAAACGCCAGCCTACGGACGAAGAGCTAGCCGCTCTGCTCTTCGCGTGGAAAATCTGCAAGCACGTCAAGTCGAACGCGATCGTCTATGCGCGCAACGGACAAACGATCAGCGTCGGAGCCGGCCAGATGAGCCGGGTCGATTCCTGCAAGTTCGGCGCTGCCAAAGCCGTCCTGCCGCTCAAGGGCAGTGTCGCCGCCTCGGACGCCTTCTTCCCTTTCCCCGACGGCGTAGAGGAGATCGCCAAAGCCGGGGCAACCGCCGTAATTCAGCCCGGAGGTTCGGTGCGGGACGGAGAGGTGGTCGAAGCCGCCGACCGGCTGGGACTAGCGATGGTATTCACCGGGGTACGGCACTTCCGTCACTAAAGCGTGCGTCTTAAAAGCCTGCTCAGGCGTACAATTTAGGAAGGGTACGTCTGTCCTTAACGTAGGCGTCGCGAGGCTGCAGCTCTGCATCGAATAAGTCAAGCTGCGGATTCGGCAGTTGCGCATCCAATACTTCGGGAGTTGAAGCTTCCTTCTAATTGATCCTCATGACCAGTTTCGGTGTACGCCTGTCTTCTCTTGTTCTCATCAGCTCATTGTTCGGCTTCGCTCAAGCTCCCACGAATCAGAATCCCGGAGTCACGCCGCCGGCCAAAGCTCCTGCGGCACAGGTTCCGCAGAATGCGCCGACGAATCAGAACCAGGCTCCAGATACGGTTGCGCCTCCAGCCAAAAAAGGACTGCAGCCGCAGCCCTCGGCCAGCAAGCCCGCGACGGACAGCACGCCGCCCGCGCAGCGTGACCGCGCGCAAGCCTACTATCACTATGCCCTCGCGCACATGTACGAGGAGATGGTCTCGGTTTACGGTCACTCCGAGTACGCGAGCAAGGCCATCGACGAATACAAGCTGGCGCTGCAGAACGATCCTGGATCGGAAGAGCTGAACGCCGGCCTCGCCGAGCTGTATTTCAAGACGGGACACATCCGCGACGCCGTCACCGAATCGCAGGAGATCATCAAGCGCGATCCAAATAACCTCGATGCGCGCAAGCTTTTGGGCCGAATTTATCTGCGGTCGCTTGGCGACATTCAGGGCGGAGCGCAGTCATCCGACATTCTGAAGCTGGCCATCGAGCAATTCAGCCAGATTACGCGCCTTGAGCCGGACAACATCGACGATCATCTGCTGCTCGGCCGTCTTTACATCATCGACAAGGACTACCTGAAGGCCGAGGGCGAGTTCAAAGCTGCGCGCAATATTCAACCGGATTCGGAAGAAGCGGTCATCAATCTTGCATACCTGTACAACGAAGAAGGTGACAACAAGAAGGCCGTCAATATCCTGCAGTCGCTACCGGACGCGGCGCGCAGCGGCAAGCTTTACGCCGTGCTCGGCTACACCTACGAGCAGCAGAAGGATTACAAGCAGGCAATAAACGCCTACAAGCGAGCAATCGATCTCGATAAGGACAATCTGGACGCGCAGCGCGGACTCGCCAGCAGCCTGCTCGGCGATAACCAGATTGATGCCGCTCTGGAGCAGTACAAGCAAGTCGCAGATTCGGATCCGCAGGACGCCCAGGCGTACCTGAAGATGAGTGAGATCTATCGTCGCGAGGGCAAGTACTCCGACGCGATGGCGACGCTCAAGAAGGCAGATTCGCTCGTACAGGACTCGCTCGAGGTTCCCTATAACGAAGCGCTCATTAACCGAGCCGAGGGTAAGTACGACGAAGCTATCCAGATCCTGCAGGACCTGCTCGACAAAAATCAGAAGCCTGCTGCGAACTACAGCAGTGGGGAACGCAATAATCGGTCGGTCTTCCTTGAAACCTTGGGATCCATTTATCACGACACTGGACGGGATCAGCAGGCAATCGAGACGTTCCGCAGGATGTTCGAGCTAGGCGACGAGAGCACCAAGCGCGCCTACGGGCTGATGATCGATACCTACCGCGACGACAAGCAGTTCAATCAGGCTCTGGCTACCGCACAGGAAGCAGTCAAGGCGATGCCGAAGGACACTGATATGCGCCTTGTGCTCGCCGGCCAGCTCGCCGATAACGGCAAAGCCGATGAAGGCATCGCCATGGCGAAAGAGCAGCTCAAAGGCGGCGCTGAGGATCGCGATGTTTATCTTGCCCTTTCCCAGATCTATGCTCGACTGCGCCGTTGGCAAGACGCCGAAGATACCCTCGACAAAGCCAGCGCTCTCTCGAACAAACCTGAAGACAAGAAGGCTGATACCTTCCTTCGCGGCTCTTATCTTGAACGCCAGAAGAAGTATGAGCAGGCCGAAGAGATGTTCCGCAAAGTTCTGGCTACCGATCCTCGTGACGCCGGAGCGCTCAATTATCTCGGCTACATGCTCGCTGATCGTGGAGTGCGTCTCGAAGAAGCCCTCCAGCTAATTAAGAAGGCTGTTCAGGAAGAACCACAGAACTACGCCTATCTCGACTCGCTGGGCTGGGCTTATTTCAAGCTCGGCAATTATGAGCTAGCCGAAGAGAACCTCCGCAAGGCGATGGATCGCAACAGCAACGATCCCACCGTCCACGACCACATGGGCGAAGTCTATGCCAAAACGGGACGCCTGAAGCTTGCAGCCGCGCAATGGGAACGCGCACTCGAAGAGTGGAACCGCTCCCTGCCGGCGGATGTCGAAACCAACGACGTTGCCCGCGTCCAGAAGCAGCTCGAAAGCACCAAAGTCAAACTGGCCAAGCAGCAGGGCGATAAAGAGTAACCATTCACTGAAATAGATCCATCGGCGAGCTTTGGAATGCAAGTTCGCCGATTGCTTCACTCCATTGTTTCTGGCAAATTTTGAGGGCATCCTTCTATCTGAGCCGTCCCAGATCGGGATATTCATCCTTCGCAGGCAAGCTGTAGCGCCTAGTAAATCACCTTGAGCGAAAATTGGATTTGGCGTGAGTTGTTCGCGGTCTTGCTGATCATGCCGAATCCGGATCCCTTCACAACATTTGCCGGCAGGCCCATATTGACAATGTTGAAGAGGTTAAAGAACTCGGCGCGGAATTGCAGATCGATCACTTCAGCCCCGCTTCTCCGCGTGCCAAATGGCGTGTCTTTGATCAGGGCGAAATCGTAGTTATAGAATGCCGGTCCACGGAAGCTGTTTCTCCCGAGAGTTCCAAATCGGCCCTGATTCGGACCAGTGCCCCCGGGAAGATGAATTGGGATAAAGAAGAACGAGTCGTTGTTTGCGCCGCGTCCGAAGTAGTCCTCGCGCACAACGCGCGCGGTGGAAAGGTCAGGTTTGGCGATCAGATCAGGACGATCTGTCCCGCCGGATCCAGCGCCGGTCTGCTGAACTCCTGAATACACCGTAAACGGCAATCCGCTATTGATGCTCGAAATGCTGAGCAGTTCCCAGCCGCGCGTAACCTTCGTGCTGACTGGTAAGAGGAACCCAAGGCTGTCCAGGTGCAAGTCTTGAGCGATGCTGAGAGAAAAGGCATGCGCTACATCGAACGTGGATGGTCCCTTTTCGGGATGAGTATCGAACGGATCCTGCGGAAGTGGGAGCGTCACCGCGCCTGCTCCCGGTCCGCCGCCTACGACTGTGCTCGTGTCGTCGAGCGACTTCGACCACGTGTAGCTTGCCTGCACTCCGGGTCCGCCGTTGCCAAACGTGCCTTGCAGCGACGTTTGCAGCGCGTGATAGCTGGAATGGGAGTTACTGGTGACAAGCTGCTCTACCCCGAATCCGCCGATTACATTGCCGTTCGCGTCGAACTGTGTGTATGGCGCGAAGCCCGGGGACGCGCCCTGAAATCCGTTGGGGAATGTAATGCGCGGCAGCTTCACGCCTGCCGTCCCGATGTAGTTCGCATCGGCAGTGATATTCCCAAAATGGCGTCCGAGGCCGGCGGTCCAGGTTTCCAGGTACCCGTTCCCGAAATTCTGAGAAATCCCAAACAGGTCCAGCGGCGTTATTCGATGGCTCGGGGATAGCGCAGCTACGTCCTGCTCGTAGCGATTTACATCCATCACGGTGTTCGGCGGGACGAGCTTCGTGTTGCCGCTCGCGAAGATATCTTTTCCATCCGGAGTGAAGACGCGCGGCAGCTCTGCAGGAGTGATCTGGAAGCCATATCGAATCGGCGCGCCGGGCGCGGCGATCAGCCGCGGATAGACGACGAACGGCGTTGAGCCTGTCAGAAAGTTGTCCTGCCAGATATTGGGCGGAATCGTTGTGATGCCTCCGCCGATGTGGGCATGCAGACTCTCGGCCGCACGCCAATCGAGCTGAGCGCGCGGCCCAAATCCGTTCAGTTTTCCGCTGTAGCCGGGCTGCGGATTTACAACGAACTCTTCCTGCGGCCCATTCAACGAAGGAATGAAGCGGAAACTGGACGTACGCTTGGCGCGTTCTGAAATGGGAGTGTAGATCTCGTACCGCAGACCATAGTCGAGAACGAGACGATCAGATATCTTCCACGTGTCCTGAAAATAAAGGCCGCCGGAGTTGCGGTTGATTGCCGCAGGACCGATGTGCTCGCCATTGGAAAAATAGGACGGCGCTACGCCCCTGTTGTACGCAAACGGACTTCCTGTCAAGAGGCTGCTAAGCGTATCCGGCAGAGGATCGCCAACATGAACATCGTGTGTCCCGCTTTGGGAGGGAATGTTTACCCGCGAGTAAGCAATGCCGCCGCCAAAATCATATTCCCCGTTTGGGCTTGTTCCGAAGTAGGTAGTGTCGCGATTCAGGCGGAGTTCGCCTCCGAACTTCCACTGGTGCTTGCCGGTGGTGAGAGAAAAACTCTGCGTGAGCTGAAAAAGATTGCCGAAGGCCGTCTGCACCGATCCTGCAGGCGCATTGAACGCCTCGAACAAACCGTCATTAAATTTCAGTGCAGGATCGGTCTGATTCGGCGTCGCAAACGTCGGTGTCGTGCGAATGATGCTGAAGATCGTCTTGAAGCTGAATCGCGGCGAAACGGTACCCACGTAGGAAGCGGCCACATTGCGTTGACGGTCTATGTAACGCACGCCGAAGCTGGGATCGAGCACCGTCTGATCGGGATTCGTCGTCGGGCCGGTGAGATTGTCGGAGTTCACGCGGAAGAACAACTGAGATTTATCGCTAAGCTTGTGGTCGAGGCGAATGGAAAACTGATCGGCATCCGTGGCAACTTTTGCCGAAGTGGCATAGGTATGTGGACCGTATGCGCCTTGAGGGAAGTTCGGCAGCGGATAACGCGCAAGCACGCGCGCGATGCCGGCATCCACAGGCACGATCAACGTATCGCCGGCAAATGCCGTGGTGTCGCGTCCAGCGCGCTCGTCGGCCGTAGGTACCGGCAGCACCTGCGTCGTCCCGAGCACCTGGCGAAATCCCTGGTACTGACCGAAGTAAAAGGTCTTCCCTCGCCCGTCGTACAGATGCGGCAACACTACCGGGCCGCCATTGGTAAACCCAAACTCATTGCGGCGGAACGGCGGAATGCGTCCAGGATTGGCTGGTGAGGGATGATCGAAGTAGTTGCGCGCATCGAGCGCCGAGTTGCGCAGGAACTCGAAGATCGAGCCATGAAAGCCGCTGCTGCCTGAACGGGTGATGATGTCGGTGAATCCGGCGGCGCCACGTCCGATTTCAGCCGGCATCCATCCGGAATTGGATTGAATCTCCTGAACCGCATCGACGTTGAAGTTAGTAAAAGTGCCGCCTCCCAATTCGGGATCGGTGATGTCGGCGCCGTCCATGGCGAATACAGCTTCCACTCCACGCTGACCGTTGATCGCGAACTGTTGAGTGAAATTGTTGGCGCCGTTCGAATCCGTCATCGTGCCGGCAGCGAGAAGCAACAACTGGCTGAAGTCGCGCTTGTTGAGTGGAAGCTCGCTCACGGCTTGGCTCGAAAGATCCTCCCCGCCACTCGCTCCGGATGCCTTCGGATCAGAAGCGCTCAGAGTATTTCGTTCAGACAAAATGATTTCCGCAGGCGCTGCCTTCGCCGAAATCTGAACCATGTAAGGTTCCGACGCCCTTTGTCCGGGTGGCGCGATCGACAAGCGATACCCGCCGGGCTTGAGATTGCCGAAATGGAAGCGTCCCGTGATGTCCGTCGTTGCGGTGAGCGCAATCTGGTCATTCATCAGCCGCACGGTTGCCGCAGCAATGGGATCGCCAGAGGCATTTCGCACGATTCCCGACCACGACACATCCGCTGCCTGAGCGAATACCGCCACGAGCAGGAAAATAGAGGGCCCAATCCAGCCGACCGGCTTAGTCATACTGGTTCTCGTGATCAAAAAGAAAAATCTCACTATCTTCATCGGTTTTCGTGAGAGGCGGTGTTCGTAAGTCATTCAATACAATGGGTGTTCCGCAAAACCGCTGTCTTGAAATTGGTCGGATTAACTTCGAAATTTCAACTGTGTGAACGCCGACTTTTCCATGCGGTAACCCAGAAATTTCCCAACAGCGGGAACGCTGTAATACCACTCCAGTGCAGTCGAGTGCAGATTTTCGCCTTCACTTCCGCTACGTCGTTTTTTTCCACTTGCGTCTGTTGAGGAGCAATCCCTCCGAGGCCCTACGTCTGTGCTATGACGAATCGAGGCGAAAGTCAAGCGAAATCGCAAACACTGAGTTCGTCCGGATCTACGGAAAGCGGGCAGCCCATTACCGAGAATTCCAAGCCGGTGGGGCATCGCGTGTACACTTCACTCGAGCTGCAACGCTACTCTGGAGATCGCTCTGCAAGCACCCGAGAACGCATCCTCAACGCGAGCCAGAATGGAGAGCACCTCCGCCCGCCAGCGCAATCCCGTTTTCTTCAACCAAAGAGGAATGCGAGCCGGGTGGCGGCTTCTGAGCTGGATTGGAATCTGCATCGTCTTCGGCATCTTCCTCCTGGCGATCTCCGCGCCGTTTCGACGCCTTCTTCCCCACGATATTGCTCCTGACGTAGCAAAGCTCCTGGTCGTCGCCGCGATTCTAGGCGGCAACGCGTTCATGGGGAAGTTCGAACGGCGCTCGGCGTGGTCGTATGGACTCACGGATCAGAAATGGGGTCCTCACTTTTTCTTCGGAGTTCTGATCGGATGGCTAGCGCTCACCGTGATGCTCGAGGGACTGAAGCTGGCGCATCACTTCGATTTCGGTCCGCAATACATGCACGGGTCGTCGCTGGCGATTGCCGCTGCCCTCAATGCATTCTCATTCTTGTTTGAAGTCGCGCTGTTCGAAGAAATCTGCTTTCGCGGATACGCGCTTTACACCCTCGCCGACGGAATCGGCTTTTGGCCAGCAGCGATTCTTCTCTCGCTGTTGTTTGCTGCAGCGCATGGGAACAATCCGGGGGAGGCGATGGCGGGGCTCATCGCCATTGTCTTTTACGGGCTGATGAGCTGTTTCTCCGTGTGGCGGACAGGGAGCCTATTCTGGATCATCGGCTTCCACTTTCTGTGGGACTACTCAGAGACGTTCCTCTACGGAGTGAATGACAGTGGCTTCGTTTCTCCCGAACATTTACTGGGCGCGAAATTCTACGGCCCAGCATGGATCACTGGAGGCACCGTAGGACCGGAAGGCAGCTGGTTCATCTTTGTCGTCTTCGCGGCAGTCGCGCTCGTCATTCACCTTGCCTATCCAAAACGCCAGTTTGCTGCAAGAGACATTTGAAAGAATTGAACACGGAGGACACAAAGGACAAAAAAACAAGGAGTCTTTCCTCCGTGCTCTCCGTGTCCTCCGTGTTCAATCCGGAAGAACGGGGGCACAGCGAATCACGCTACAATGAGAGAAAAGCAAGTGAGAATTGAATGATTCATTTTCCCGTCCCTGAGGCCCTTACCTTTGATGATGTTCTTCTCCTGCCGGCACATTCTGACGTAGTTCCTGCGCTGGCCAATACGCAGACGCGGCTCTCGCGCAACATCACTCTGAATATTCCGATCATCAGCGCTGCCATGGACACCGTCACAGAATCGCGCCTCGCGATCGCTATCGCGCAGCAGGGCGGGATTGGAATCGTGCACCGCAATCTCAATATCGAGCAGCAGGCGGGAGAAGTTGATAAGGTAAAGCGTTCCGAAAGCGGAATGATCGTCGATCCGGTGACAATCTCGCCGGAGGCAAAGATATCGGACGCTCTCGACGTCATGCGCAAATACAAAATCTCCGGCGTGCCTGTTACGAAAAACAAGAAGCTCGTCGGCATTCTTACCAATCGCGATCTTCGTTTCGAGACGCGCACTGACATTCCAATTTCCAAGGTGATGACAAAGGAAAATCTCATCACCGTTCCCGTTGGAACCACTCTCGAAGAAGCCGAGCAAATTCTGCACAAGCATCGCGTAGAAAAGCTGCTGGTCGTCGATGACAAGCAGAACCTCAAAGGTCTCATCACCGTAAAGGACATACAGAAGAAGCTGAAATATCCCAATGCGGCGAAAGACGCGCAAGGACGTCTCCGTGTAGGTGCTGCAGTTGGAGCCACCGGAGATTATCTCGAACGCGCACAAGAGATGGCGCGCTACAAGGTCGATGTGATTGCGATTGATAGCGCACACGGCCACACGACGCGCGTTCTTGATGCCGTGCGAGAGATTAAGAGCAAGCTGCCGGAAGTCGATCTGCTCGCGGGAAACGTAGGCACCTTCGATGGCGCTTGCGCGTTGATTAAGGCCGGAGCCGATGCGGTGAAAGTAGGAATCGGACCTGGATCGATCTGCACGACACGAATTGTGACAGGCGCAGGCGTGCCACAAATCTATGCAATAGCCGAAGCTTCCCGCGCGGCGAAAGATTCTGGCGTGCCGATCATCTCAGATGGCGGCATTAAGTATTCCGGCGACATCACGAAGGCGATCGCAGCAGGAGCCAGTTCAGTGATGGTTGGATCGTTGTTCGCAGGAGTCGATGAGAGTCCGGGCGAGACGATTCTGTACCAGGGCCGCTCGTTCAAGGCTTATCGCGGCATGGGATCGCTTGCGGCAATGGCGCAAGGGTCCAGCGAACGCTACTTCCAATCAAACGACGATGACACGCCCGCAGCGGAGATGCTGGAGAACGGCAGCTCGAATCGCCTAGCCAAGCTCGTGCCCGAAGGCATCGAAGGACGGGTTCCCTATCGCGGTCCGCTTTCCAACATGGTCCTACAGCTCGTAGGCGGGTTGCGTTCCGGGATGGGATACTGCGGCTGCAGTACGATTCCCGAATTGCAACAGAAAGCCCGCTTTGTGCGCATCAGCGGCGCCGGACTGCGCGAGAGCCACGTTCACGACGTGATCATCACCCGCGAAGCTCCGAATTACCGGCTCGAGTAACGCCGCTTGAAGATCATCACCAGCAACTTCCGCTTCTGGATTCCGGTATTTGTTTGGCTGGGGATCATTGCTGTCGAGTCTTTTGGTCTGTCATCGAACGTGACTGGAGGATGGCTCTGGAAAATACTTCAGATCCTTCATATTCACCTCTCATGGCCGGCGTTTCTAGAGCTGCATCACATCCTGCGCAAGGCCGGGCACTTCACCGGTTATGGAATCCTCTGCGTGCTGATGTTTCGCGCATGGTTCCATACTCTGGTTTCGCATTCACGGATTCTCCGAGCCTCCTCTGAGAGCTCCTCGCTTCCGAGAGCCCTACGCTCCATTCGCATCCGCTGTACGCTCCTCGCTGTAAACATGACGTTGATCACGGCGATCCTCGATGAATGGCACCAGGCCTTCGATCCCAGCCGAACCTCTTCCGGTTGGGACGTCGCGCTGGATGTAGCTGGCGGAGTTGTGTTTCTTAGCTTTGCTTTGTTTGTTTTCGAACTTTGGCGAGGCATTCCAAAGGAACTCCGGGAATCGGCCCCAAGAGCGGAATACGTCGGTTGAACACGGAGGACACGGAGGGCACAGAGGACGTGTTTTGGACTTCTCAGAAATCGTGAGTTGATTTGCGTCGAGCCAACAAACAGCTACTCCGGAATAGGACAATCGAATATTCCTCCGTGCCCTCCGTGTCCCATCCCACCGAACACCCGACCCAGGGCGCTCCACGAAAGAAAAAGCGCGGAATGGATCCGCGCTTTTTAAATTCAGCTGAGTTGAAGCCTACTCGGACTTCTTCTCGCCTTCGCCGGCCGCAGGGCCGCCACTGGCTTCGAGGTTGGCTTGCTGTTCCTGCATTGCCTTTTCCATTTCCTCACGGCGCTTGGCACGCAGCTCGGCGCGCTTTTCGCGACGCTCGTCGAGAATCTTCTCCGAGCCGATCAACTCGATGAAGGCCTTCTCCCCGCCGTCACCTTTGCGGAAGCCGGTGCGGATGATGCGCAGGTACCCGCCGTTGCGATCGCCGTAGCGCGGAGCTACTTCGGCGAAGAGTCGATCGACCGCTTCTCGCGAGGTGAGAAACGATGCTGCCGAGCGGCGAGCAGCGACATCGCCTTGCTTGCCGAAGGTGATCATCTTCTCGACGTGCGGACGCATGGCTTTCGCCTTCGCGACCGTCGTCTCGATACGCTCTTCGAGAATGAGCGAGCTCACCAGGTTGCGCAGCAGCGCGCGCCGATGGCTGGTGTTACGTCCTAGTTTCCAGGTTGCTTTCAGGTGACGCATGGGTCTGTCCTAGTTCAAAATTTTTCGGCAACGCACGCAGCGTCGCGCTCACAACAAAGCTTCTGGCCGCTGGCTTCCGGCTTCCGGCCAAAAAGCCTGGCCGTGGCCGGGAGCCAGAAGCCGATAGCCGCTTCTTAGAACGTCCCTGCCGGTTCGTCCTCTTCGAGGTCGTCTTCCGGCGTGCGATACGTTCCTGCGAGAACCGCGGCTGGGGGCTGGCTGGTCGGACCGGGCACGGCGTTTCCATGCTCGTCGATCTTCATGCCCAGGCTCAGTCCCATCTGCGCGAGGATCTCTTTGATCTCGTTCAGCGACTTGCGACCGAAGTTCTTGGTCTTCAGCATCTCGGCTTCGGACTTCTGCACCAGCTCGCCGATCGTCTGAATGTTCGCGTTCTTCAGGCAGTTGTAGCTGCGGACCGAGAGCTCAAGCTCCTCGACCGAACGATTGAGATTCTCGTTGCGAATCTCGGGCTTGCGATCGTCGGCGCCTTCGGTTTCGAGCTCTTCCTCGAAGTTGATGAAGATGTTCATGTGATCCTTCAGCAACTTGGCGGAGAGACCGATCGCGTCAGCCGGCGCTACCGCGCCGTTCGTCCAGACTTCGAGCGTGAGCTTGTCATAATCGGTGATCTGCCCGAGACGTGCGGCTTCGACGGTGTAGTTGCACTTGCGCACCGGCGAGTGGACGGAATCGATGGGAATAAAGCCGAGTCCGAGGTCTTCGTCAAAATTCTTATCGGCAGAGACATAGCCGCGTCCACGCTTCAGACGCATTTCCATGTCGAGCTTGCCGCCTTCGCTCACTGTGGCGATATATACGTCCTTATCGAGGATCTCGACATCGCCGTCGGCTTCGATCATGCCGGAGGTGATCACGCCTGGCTGGTCGGTCTTCAGGTAGATCGCCTTGGGATTTTCGCTGTTTAACTTGAATGGAATCTGCTTGAGATTCAGGATGATATCGGTCGCGTCTTCGACGACGCCGGGAATCGACTGAAACTCGTGCAGAACGCCCTCGATGCGGACGGCGGTAATGGCCGCTCCTTCGATCGAGGAGAGCAGAACGCGACGCAGCGCGTTTCCAATGGTGGTTCCGAATCCACGCTCGAACGGCTGTGCGTAGAACTTGCCGTACTTATCGGTGAGCGTGTCGGTGTCAGCGGCGAGCCGCTTCGGTTTTTGAAATCCCTTCCAGAGCATGTTCATTGTCCTTTTCTGTTAATTCAGTGAGCTGAAGTTTCCTGCGCGGCTAATGCGTCGCGAAGCATTCTGCGGCGGCCACGCTGTGGGTTCCCTTTCGAGTGTTGGTTTTTGTTTAAAACCGGGGTTAACACGAAGGTCACGAAGTAAACATCAAGGTCAAGGAGATTCGTGAACTTCGTAAACCTTCGTGCCCTTCGTGTTAACTCCCGGCTTACTTCGAATACAACTCCACGATCAACTGTTCGTTGACCGGCAGATTGATATCTTCCCGTTTCGGGAGAGCCGTGACTCTTCCCTTGTAATTGTCGCGATCCACTTCGAGCCAGTTCACTGCCGGCTGATGGCTGGTGAATTCTTTCGCGATCTCGAGCACGGTCATCTTCTTGCTGTTATCGCGCACGACGATCTCTTCGCCTACGGCAACCTGGTACGAAGGAATATTCACCTTGCGTCCGTTGACGGCAACGTGTCCGTGGCGCACAAGCTGGCGAGCCTGGCGTCGCGAAATTGCAAAGCCTAGGCGATACACAACGTTATCCAAACGACGTTCGAGCTGCTCGAGCAGCTTGGCGCCCGTTACGCCTTTGGCGCGGGCGGCCTTCTCGAAGTAGTTGCGGAACTGTTTTTCCAGCGTGAAGTAGATGCGCTTGGTCTTCTGCTTCTCGCGGAGCTGGAGACCGTAACCAACGACTTTGGCTTTGCGGTCTTTTCCATGCTGTCCGGGAGCGAAGTTGCGCTTCTCGACCGGGCACTTATCGCTGAAGCATTTGGTGCCCTTGAGAAAGAGTTTCATGCCTTCGCGTCGGCAAAGGCGACAAACTGGTCCTTTATAACGTGCCATTGTCTCTCCAAACTTCGGGGTTGTTGCGATCGGTTTACAGGCGGCATTGCCCTTCGTCCCGATCAGTGTTCTTCTTTGCTGTCATTCCGGGCGCAGCCAGGAATCCCTACTATGCCCATACGTTTTCGTAGCAGTAGGGATTGCTCACTGCGTTCGGAATGACAAGCCTTACGGCAAACCGTAAGGCGAACGCTAAACGCGCCGCCGTTTCGGCGGACGGCATCCGTTGTGCGGAATCGGCGTGACATCACGGATCACGCGCACTTCAAGTCCTGCGGCCGCGAGAGCGCGGATGGCCGATTCGCGTCCCGATCCGGGACCGCTTACGCGGACGTCCACCGAGCGCATGCCGTGATCGCGCGCCTGGTTGGCAGCGTTCATGGCTGCCTGCTGCGCGGCAAACGGAGTCCCTTTTCGGGAACCGCGGAAGCCGAGCGAGCCGGAGCTCTTCCAGGACACCACCTTACCTTCGTTGTCGGAGATGGTGATGATGGTGTTGTTGAATGAAGCCTGAATGTGCGCAACTCCAAACGGCACATTCTTGCGTTCTTTCTTCTTGAACTGCTTCTTCTTGCCTGTCTTTTTCTCGGGCGCTGCCGCGCCTCCACCTGCTGCTGCCGCTTTCGCCATATTATGTCTTCGCCGCCGCTTTCTTTTTGTTCGCTACCGTGCCCTTGCGCGGACCTTTGCGCGTGCGGGCGTTGGTGTGCGTGCGCTGTCCGCGCACCGGGAGGTTGCGGCGATGGCGATATCCGCGATAGGAGCCGATTTCGATGAGCCGCTTGATGTGCATCGAAACATCCTTGCGCAGATCGCCTTCGACGTTGCCCTCCGCCTCAATCACCTGGCGGATGCGATTGACCTCGTCTTCGTTGAGGTCCTGAACCTTCTTGTCGGGATCGACCTTCGCGGTAGCGAGAATGCGGGCCGCCCGCGGATTGCCGATGCCGTAGATATAAGTGAGCGCGATGTTCACGTGCTTATTGCGCGGAAGATCGACGCCTGCAATGCGTGCCATAAAAGCTCCTGGCTGCTAGCTGCTGGCTACTAGCCCAAAACAGCCTTTGAGTTAAAAGTTACTGGCAAACAGTCAGTAACGCCGCAGCTATCCCTGACGCTGCTTGTGCTTTGAGTTTTCGCAGATCACGCGCACCACACCACGGCGGTGGATGATCTTGCACTTATCGCAAATCTTCTTAACTGATGCTCTGACTTTCATAAACAAACTGCTAAGCTGCTCAGCTTCTGAGCTGCTAAGCCAAATCCCCTATGGTCCCCAGGCTGCCGGCTCAGAACCTTAGAAGCTCAGCAGCTTAGGAGCTCACTTATACCGATATACAATCCGCCCACGGTTCAAATCGTACGGCGATAGCTCTACAGCTACGCGGTCACCGGGCAGAATCTTGATGAAATTCTTTCGCATACGTCCGGAGACATGGGCGAGAACCTGATGCTTGTTCTCAAGCTCGACCCGGAACATTGCATTGGGCAGCGGCTCCAAGACCACCGCCATCACTTCAATCGCGTCTTCTTTGCTCAAATTCAGCTTCCAGCTACTAGCTACTGGCTACTAGCTCTTTCCTCGTTTCGTTCGGCGTGTCCTTTTTAGCCGAATGAATTTTGCTCATTCCCGCTTTGGCACTAACGTCTGAACAGCTAAAGCTACCGGCTACAAGCTAGCGGCTACGCTGTCAAAACTACCGGCCCGTCTTTCGTGACAGCCACCGAGTGCTCAAAGTGGGCGCTCAGGCTTCCATCGACGGTCACGGCGGTCCACTTATTGTCGAGCAGCCGTGTATCCGGTCTGCCGACATTCACCATGGGCTCGATCGCGAGCACCATGCCTTCACGCAACCGCGGTCCGTGTCCACGCGTTCCGTAATTGGGAACCTGCGGCTCTTCGTGCAGCCTGGTTCCAATTCCGTGTCCGACAAACTCGCGGACCACGCTGAAGCCATTTGCTTCGACCATCTCCTGCACGCTCGCGCCCACATCTCCTACTGTGCTTCCGATGCGCGCCGTCTGAATCGCCCGCTCCAGCGACGCCTTCGTAACATCGAGCAGCTTCTTGATCTCCGGCTTCAGATGGTTCCCCACCGGAACTGTCACTGCCGAATCGGCATAGTAGCCGTCGAGCACTACGCCGCAGTCGATCGAAACGATGTCCCCTTCCTTCAGCATGCGCTTGGGGGAAGGAATCCCGTGAACGATCTCCTGATTCACCGAGGTGCAGAGCACGCACGGGTAATCGTAATAACCTTTAAAGGCCGACTTCGCCCCGAGCTCCTCGATCTTGGCCGCCGCAACCGCCTCGAGATCCATGGTGCTGATGCCGGGCTTCACTGCCGCTACCGTCGCGTCGAGCACCTGCCGGACGATGCGTCCACTTCGGCGCATCTTCTCAATCTCAGCCGGCGACTTGCACATGATGGCCATCAGGCCACGCTCTCAAAAAACACAGGATTCCGCACAGGCTCGTTTCCTCGTCGGAGAACGGCATCGGAACCATTAGGCTTGAGATGATCGTTGCTGCCGCGGGCGGGACAAGAACGACGTCCAGAGAGCCGTTGCAGTCTTTGATTGTAACCTACGGGCAGCAAAGCTCTCAAGGTTGCGGCCACTGGCTTTTGGCTAATAGCCACTGGCTCACACCTCGGTTGTACTCTGCTCGATCCAAGCCAACCCAGTCTTCCAGCCCCGAGCCAGAGGCCGGAAGCCAGTGGCCAGCAGCCGAGATTGCCTACCACCGTCGCCCGCGAATACGGCCGCTGCGCGGCGTAAAGCCTTCGTAGTGACGCATCACCAACTGCGCTTCGATCTGGTTCACCGTGTCCATGGCCACACCGACTACGATCAGCAGCGAGGTTCCACCGAAGTAGAAGTTCACACCTAAGCCGTTGGTAAACCAGTTCGGAAAGCGCTCGAAGAAGTTCCCGAGGAACCCTGGCAGGTGGTTCAGGTGGATGCCGCCGATCATCCACTGCGGAATGATCGAGACGATGCACAGGTAAATGCCGCCCACCAGTGTCAGGCGGGTGAGGATGTCGTTCACATACTCCTGCGTGCGCTTGCCCGGACGAATGCCGGGGATAAATCCACCGTACCGGCGCATGTCATCGGCCACGCGCGCGGGATCAAAGATGATCGAGACGTAGAAGTACGCGAAGAAGATGATGCCGATAATGTAGAGCAGCTCGTAGAGCGGCTCGCCGCCACGCAGGGCGTCAAACATCCAGCCGATACCGCGCACGTTCTTAAAGTACGGAGCCAGGAACAGCGGTGCGCTCAGGATCGAGGCCGCGAAGATGACCGGCATCACGCCTCCGGCGTTTACGCGGAAAGGCATGTACGTGCTCTGGCCGCCCATCATCTTGCGTCCGACGATGCGCTTGGCGTACTGCACGGGAATGCGCCGCTCGCTGCGTTCAACGAAGACGATGAACGCCACGACGATGATCATCACGATGATCAGCAGGGCCATTGCGGGAACGGTGAATCCGCCCCATGCGTCCGTGCGGGCTTTTTCGTAGAGGTCCGCGACGCCGCGAGGCAGGCCCACTACGATGCCGGCAAAGATCAGCAGCGACATTCCATTGCCGATGCCGCGCTCGGTAATCTGCTCGCCGAGCCACATGACAAAGGCCGTGCCCGCAGTAAGAGTGATCACCGTAAGGGCGATGAAACCGAAGCCCGGATTGACTACATACTGCACACCGCCTGAAACCGAACTCTTCTGCAGCGTAATTGCAATTCCGAGCGACTGCAGCAGGCCGAGAACCACGGTGAGGTAACGAGTCCACTGCGTAATCTTCTTGCGTCCGAGCTCGCCTTCTTTCTGCAGCTTTGCGAGCGGCTCATAGACGACCGTCAGCAACTGCAGAATGATCGACGCGGTAATGTACGGCATGATGCCGAGCGCAAAGACGGTGAGCTTGCGCAGGTTGCCGCCGCTGAACAGATCGACGAAGCCGAGGACGGTGCCGCGCTGCTGGTCGAAGAACTGCGCCAGCAGGTCCCCATTGATTCCCGGAGTGGGAATGTGGCCGCCCAAGCGATAGACCGCGAGGATCCATGCGGTAAACAGAACGCGGGTCCGCAGGTCGGGCACGCGGAAGATATTCGCTAACTTCTCAAACATGGTGAATCAAACATCCTTAGGCTGCGCCGATGACTTCTGCCTTGCCGCCGGCCTTGGTGATCTTCTCCTGCGCTGACTTGGAGAACTTGTGCGCCTGCACGTTCACTTTTTTCTTCAGCTCGCCGTCCCCGAGAATTTTGACCAGCGCGCCATCTTTCGCGAGACCAGCCTTGACCAGCGATTCGAGTGTCACGTCGGCTTCGCCGAGTTCGGCAATGCGGTCGAGATTGAGGATGGTGTACTCGGTCCGGAAGATATTGGTGAAGCCGCGCTTGGGCAGACGGCGGTGGAGCGGCATCTGGCCGCCTTCAAAGCCGCGCATCATCCGCGAGCCGGAGCGCGAGCGCTGTCCTTTGTGTCCGCGGGTCGAGGTCTTGCCCATGCCCGATCCCATACCGCGTCCAACGCGCTTCTTGGTCGAATTCGCCTTCTTAGGGGCGCGTAGATTTGAGAGATTCATTACTTTTTCCTGTTGTCATTCCGAGCGTAGCGAGGAATCCCTACTATCACCAAATGTTTTCGGCTTAGTAGGGATTCCTCACTTCGTTCGGAATGACAGAAAACAAAACTACTGCACAAACTCTAGCAGGTGCGGAACCTTCTTCACCATGCCACGGATCGAGGGCGTATCCTCGCGCTCGACTACTTGATTCAGCCGTGTAAAACCCAGACCCTTCACGATCTTTTTATGCTTCACCGGAGAGGCGATGTACGACCGCACCCAGCGGATGCGAACTGTGCCTTTAGCACCTGTACTTTGCGAACTTTTTTTCTCTGCCATGGATTACAGCTCCTGCGCGGCCTTGCCGCGGAGCGCCGCTACTTCCTCGCGGTCGCGCAACTTGGCGAGCGCGTCGAAGGTGGCTTTGATCACGTTGTGCGGATTGGCGGTGCCCAGCGATTTCGTGAGCACGTTCTGCACTCCAGCCGAGGTCATCACCGCGCGAACCGCGCCGCCGGCGATCACGCCAGTTCCTTCCGGCGCGGGCTTAAGCAGAACTTGTCCGGAGCCGAAACGGCCCAGGACGATATGCGGCACAGTGGTCTGCGTGAGGTTCACCTTGATCAGGTTCTTCTTCGCCGACTCGATGCCCTTGCGGATCGCCTGTGGAACTTCTTTGGCTTTGCCGGAACCGTAGCCGACCACTCCCGCCGAGGGGTCGCCGACGACGACCAGCGCCGCGAACGACAGGTTCTTGCCGCCCTTGACGACCTTGGTCACACGATTGATGGCGACGACCTGGTCTTTTAACTGAAACTGGCCGGCGTCAATTCTCTTTTTTGCAGTTGCTGCCATGTTGATTAGAACTCCAATCCTGCTTCGCGAGCCGCGTCGGCCAGGGCCTTGATGCGTCCGTGATAAAGGTATCCGCCGCGATCGAAGACCACCTGCTTCACGCCTTTTTCCTGCGCGCGCTGCGCGATCAGCTTGCCAATCTCTTTCGCCGAAGCCACGTTGCCGCCGGTGCGCTTCTTTCCGCGAGTCTCTTTCTTACCGGAAGCCGTCGAGGCGGAGACGATGGTCACGCCTTTCGCATCATCAATTACCTGCGCGTAAATGTGATTCAGCGAGCGATACACGTTCAGCCGTGGACGCTCGTCGCTCCCCTGCATCTTCTTGCGAATGCGAGTGTGTATCCGCCGCCGTACTGCGTCTTTTGAAATCTGAGGAATCATTTTTATCTCGCCAGCAGCCACTCCGCTGCGGCGTTCCTTTCCTTCGCAGCGCTCATTGCTCCGCGATGAAATTGAGTAATTTTGCAATTGGTAATTGAGTAATTGGTTTTCAAATTACTCAATTTCTAAATTCCCCAATTACTCAATTACTTCGCTCCCGTCTTACCAACCTTCTTCTTCAGCCGCTCGCCTACGTAGCGCACGCCCTTGTTCTTGTACGGATCTGGCGGACGCAGCGCGCGCATGTCGGCGGCGACTTGTCCGACCTTCTGGCGGTCGATGCCGCTGACCGTCAAGCGCGTCTGCTTCGGATCGACGGCGACATCAATGCCGCTGGGCAGCGGAAACTCGATCGGATGCGAGTATCCCAAGGTGAACACTACGGTGCCCTTGCCCTTCATTTCCACGCGATATCCGATGCCGACGATCTCCAGCTCTTTCTTCCAGCCGTTGGTCACGCCTTCGACGGCGTTGAAGACCAGCGCGCGAGCCAGTCCATGCAGTGCCGACTGCGAGTCGTTCTCGCGCGTCGCCACAAGATGCCCGTCTTTCTGCTCGAGCTTGATTCCGCCCGGAACCGGTGTATCCAATTTGCCCTTGGGGCCTTGCACCGAAACCACGTTGCCCTGGATGTTTACCTTCACTCCGCTGGGCACGGCAATCGGTTTTTTTCCAATTCTCGACATAAATTCCTTTCGGTGAGTCGTCCCGAAATGGTTCGAGATTCCACGACCGTTAAATCAGTTGGTGATTCCAAATTCGCGAAATCACGTTTACCAAACTTCGCACAATATCTCGCCGCCTACGCCGCTCTTGCGCGCCTGGCGACCGGTCATCACGCCCTTCGGCGTCGTCAGAATGCTGATTCCGAGGCCGCCCAACACACGCGGGATCTCGTTGTGACCGACATAGACGCGGCATCCGGGACGCGATATACGGGCGAGGTTAGTGATAGCAGCGTCGTTGTTCGAACCGTACTTGATGTAGAGCCGCAGCAGTTTGCGTCCGTTTTCTTCCGTGGCCTTGTAGTTGGCCAGATAGCCTTCCTCTTTGAGGATGCGGGCGATCTCCATCTTCAGCTTCGAAGCGGGAACGTCCAGCTTCTGCTGGCGGGCATTGATCGCGTTACGGATGCGGGTCAACAAATCTGCGACCGGATCAGTGAAACTCATTCTTATCTCCTCTTCATCGTTTCGCGTTAGCCCCGGCAGGCCGGGGAACCAGTTCCGAAACGGTACTGCTTTGAGCACTCAGCATTCAGCCAAACCGACTCATGCACTCGCAGGACTGAATGCTGACTGCTGACTGCTCTCTTACCAGGACGACTTCGCGATGCCGGGAATTTCCCCACGCAGCGCCAGACCGCGGAAGCACAAGCGGCAGATTCCGAACTTGCGCAGGTATGCGCGCGGACGTCCGCAGAGCTTGCAGCGGTTATGCCGGCGCGTCGAAAACTTAGGCCTCTCGGCCTTCTTCTCACGCGCCTGCTTGAACTTCTCCTCGATCTTTTCGTCCTTAACTCGTTTTGCGATAGTCATGCAATCCTTAAAAACTCTCTGTGTTAACTCTGAACCTGAACTCTAGGCAGCGCGGAACGGCATGCCAAAGCTGCGCAGCAATGCGCGAGCTTCGTTGTCGTTCTTCGCAGTTGTCACAATCGTGACATTCATGCCTTTTAACTTATCGACCTTCGCATAATCAATCTCCGGGAAGATCAACTGATCGCGCAGGCCGAGCGTGTAATTGCCGCGTCCATCGAACGACTTGGTCGAGACGCCACGGAAGTCGCGCACGCGCGGCAGCACCACGTTGATGAGCCGATCGAGGAACTCGTAGGCACGATCGCCGCGGAGAGTAACCATCGCGCCGATCGGCATGCCTTCGCGGACTTTGAATGCTGCGATCGATTTCTTTGCCTTCGTGACCACCGGCTTCTGTCCGGTGATCTGTCCCAATTCGGCAACGGCCGGATCGAGGATCTTCGCGTTCTGCGTTGCCTCGCCTACGCCCATGTTCACGACGATCTTGTGCAGGCGCGGCACGGCCATCGGGTTCTTCAGCTCCAGCTCTTTCTGGAGTGCGGGAGCAATGTCTTTGTGAAATTTTTCGCGCAGCCGGGATGCCATAACTAACTCTTCTCCAGCGTGGTCCTGCACTCTTTGCAGACGCGCACGTTCTTGTCGCCCTGGCGTTCATGGGCGACGCGCACCGGACCGCAGCTCGGGCAGATGAGCTTTACGTTCGAGATGTCGATCGGGCTCTCCTGCTCGGCGATGCCGCCCTTGATGTTTTTCTGCGGGTTCGGGCGGACGTTCTTCTTCACGACCATCACGTGCTCGACGAGCACGCGTCCCTGATCGGGAAATACGCGAAGCACGCGTCCTTCCTTGCCCTTATCGCGGCCGGCAATGACCTTGACCTGGTCGTTGCGGCGAATGTCGTATGTTTTTTGCATCATGTTCGTGAACCTGTTTCAGGTCTCGTGTTTTCAAGTTTCGGCAAAGCCAATTGCTCACGTTGAAGCTGAGATCAGGCTTTGCCGAAACTCGAAACCTGAAACTCGAAACTGTCTTAAAGAACTTCCGGCGCCAGCGAAACGATCTTCAAAAACTTCTTCTCGCGCAGTTCGCGAGCCACCGGACCAAAGACGCGCGTGCCGACCGGCTCGCCTGCATCGTTGATCAGCACTGCTGCATTCTGGTCAAAGCGAATGTAGGTGCCATCGCGCCGACGCGATTCTTTGCGCATGCGGACGACTACGGCCTTGACCACTGCGCCCTTTTTCGCGGTACCGTCAGGCGACGCTTCTTTTACTGCGGCAGTGATGATGTCACCCAGACCGGCGCGTAGTCCGCTCGACCCGCCCAGAGGCAGGATCATTTGCAGCTTGCGCGCGCCGGAGTTATCGGCGACTTCCAACATGCTTCGCATCATGACAGCCATAATTCTTCTCCCCCAAAGCAGCGTTTCCGCTTGCTTTTGGCTACTGGCTTCCGGCCTCTGGCTCAGCCGATAGCCGGAAGCCAGCGGCCAGTAGCCGCTCCTAGCTCGCCTGCTCCAGCTTCTCTTCGCCTGGAACGATCGCCGCGCGCTGAATCACTTCCGCGAGCCGCCAGCGTTTCAACTTCGATAGCGGGCGCGTCTCGACGATCCGCACTACGTCTCCGGTACGGGCGGTGTTCTGCTCGTCGTGGGCGTAGAACTTCTTCGACTTCGCGATCACTCGCTTGTACTTCGCATGCGCCTTCTTCATCACCACTTCAACGATGATGGTTTTCGCCATCTTGGTGGAGCGAACGTAGCCAATCTTCTCGTTGCGGTGCGAATCGGTCTTGCGCGCTTCGCTTCCAGTTGCTTGAGCCATATCTAAACTCTCTCCTCATCCCGCTTGCGCGGGAGCGCGAAGACTTACTTCTTCGCCTTGCTCTTCTTCTTGGCTGCCGTTTTCTTCTTCGGAGCAGCCGCTGATTTCTTTGCCGCGGACTTCTTCTTCGCTGCCGGACGCTTCGCCGCAGCAGTCTTCGCTGGCGCTGCCGGAGTCGCGGCTTCCTGCGTTCGTTCTGCTGCTGATGAACCGGTCGCGTTGCCTACAGCGGTGGTCGTGATGCCGAGCTCGCGCTCGCGAGCGATGGTCTTGATCCGCGCCAGGTCCTTGCGCAGCTCGCGCATTTTCTTCAGGCCGATCGTCTGTCCCATTTTGAGCTGGAACTTCAGACGAAAGAGCCGGTCGGCGGCTTCGCGCTGCTGATGCAGGAGCTCGTCAGGACCTAGATTTCTGATCTTCTCGATATTCATTTCAAACCTGTTTCAGGTTTCGGGTTTCAGGTTTCGGCCAAGCCGGTTGCTCACTTCCTTGCTGAGCACCGAGACTCTGGAAAATCTTTCGGACTGGCTCTGCCGAAACTCGAAACCTGAAACTCGAAACGCCTTTCTCTCTAATGTCCTTCTCGCGCAACGAACTTGGTTCGCAGCGGCAGCTTATGCGAGGCCAGACGCAACGCCTCTTGCGCGTCGGTGCGGGTCACGCCTTCCATCTCAAACAGCACCTTGCCGGGACGAACGACAGCCACCCAGTGGTCAGGCGCGCCCTTGCCTTTACCCATGCGGGTTTCGGCGGGCTTCTTCGTCACCGGCTTGTCAGGAAATAGACGCAGCCAGATCTTGCCGCCGCGCTTCACGAAGCGCGTCATGGCAACACGGCTGGCTTCAATCTGCCGGTCGGTGATGTAGCCGCACTCGAGGACCTTCAGTCCGTAATCACCGAAAGAGAGCTCGGAACCGCGCCAGGCCTTGCCGGCCATGCGTCCGCGCTGCTGCTTGCGGTACTTAACTTTTTTCGGCATCAACATGATGAATTGCCTTTATGGGAATGCTCCCCTTCAATCAATTTCGCGATTTCGTGATTGTGTGATTTCGTGATTCGCAAATCACGAAATCGGGAAATCACGAAATTCTCTAGAACGCCGTCGCCGCTACCTGCGGCTCGCGCTTCTTCTGCGACAAAATCTCGCCTTTGTATATCCACGTCTTCACGCCGATCACGCCATACGTCGTGCGTGCTTCGCTGAATCCGTACTCGATGTCGGCACGCAGCGTGTGCAGCGGCAGACGTCCCTGGAGATACCACTCGGAGCGTGCGATTTCGTTTCCGTTCAGACGGCCCGAGACGCGGACCTTGATTCCCTTGCATCCGAAACGCAGTGCCGAATCGACACTCTTGCGCATTGCACGGCGGAATCCCACGCGCTTCTCAAGCTGCAGCGCAATCGACTCAGAAACCAGCTGAGCGTCGAGCTCCGGCTTGTGTACTTCCTGAATATCGATGAAGACATCGCGGTTTGTACGCTTCTGCAGTTCGACTTTGAGCTTGTCGATTTCGGCGCCTTTGCGGCCGATGATGATCCCGGGACGCGCAGTCTTGATGATGATGCGGAGCTTATTGCCCGGACGCTCGATCTCGATCGAACTCACGCCTGCCGACTTCAGCTTGTCCTTAAGCTCTTCCTTGAGCTTCACATCTTCCAGCAGCAGCTTGTCATAATCGCGCTCTACGAACCAGCGCGATTTCCACGGTTTGGTGTAGCCGAGCCGGAATCCGTAGGGATGTACTTTTTGACCCATACCTATCCTTTCGCCGTCGCTTTCTTCGAGGCGGACTTCTTCTTTGCCACTTTCTTCGGAGCGCGCCGCTTCGCCGCCGCTTCAGTCTCTTCGCCGACCACAGTCGCAGCACCATTGGCTCCAGCGCGCAGACGCTCGGCAACTGCGATCTCGATGTGCGCCATACGCCGTTGATACCGGTACGCGCGTCCCATCGGAGCCGGGCGGATACGCTTCATACGCGGGGCGTCGTTCGCGATGGCGCGTTTTACGTAGAGCTGATCGACATCGACGTCGGCGCCCTTCTCCTGGCTGACATAATTTGCGTTTTCAATCGCCGAACGCAAAAGCTTGCCGATGGCCGGAGCAATTCCCTTTTTGGTAAAGAGCAGCGTGTTCATCGCCTGCTCTACCTGCTGGCCCTTGATCAGGTCCAGCACCAGGCGCGCCTTCTGCGGAGACACTCTCTGGAAGCGCGCTTCGGCTCGATATTCCTGTTCTGCAAAATTCATGCTTCTTCTCCGCTATTTTGCTGGTGGCGCTGGCGCCGGTTTCGCGGCGGTCTCAGTTGCAGCCGCCTTCACTGAGTGCCCTTTGAAGTTGCGCGTCTGACTGAACTCGCCCAGCTTGTGGCCGACCATGTTCTCCGAGATGTAAACCGGAATGAACTTGCGTCCGTTATGGACGGCGATGGTGTGCCCGACCATATCGGGGTGAATCGTCGAACGCCGCGACCACGTGCGCACGACCTTCTTGTCGTTCGAGCGATTCATCGTTTCGATCTTCACCATCAGGTGACCGTCGATGAATGGACCCTTTTTTGTGCTTCTAGCCATGTATCTCTTACTCTCTACTCTTCTTCAGCGAAGACATTCGCTGATTTCGCAATTGTGCAATTGAGCAATTTGGTAATTGATCTGCCATTCCACCTCAATTACCCGATTACGAAATTTCCCAATTACCCGATCTACTTGCTTCTCCGCGCCACGATGAATTTGTCGGTGCGCTTGTTGTTGCGCGTTTTGTAACCGCGTGTCGGCTGCCCCCAGGGGGTCACAGGATGACGTCCGCCGGAGGTCTTGCCTTCACCACCGCCGTGCGGGTGATCGACCGGGTTCATCGACACACCACGGTTCACCGGACGACGTCCGAGCCAGCGCTTGCGGCCTGCTTTGCCGATCGAGACGTTCTCGTGATCGGTGTTGCCCACTTGGCCGATCGTCGCCATGCAGTCGATGAGGACCTTGCGGGTTTCGCCGGAAGGCAGCTTGATCAGCGCATAGTCACCTTCTTTCGCGACCAACTGCGCCGCACCTCCGGCCGAACGCACCATCTGCGCGCCCTTGCCGGGCTTCAACTCGATGTTGTGCACGGTGGTACCGGCAGGAATATTGCGCAGCGGCAGCGCGTTGCCGACGAGAATGTCGGCGTCGGGCCCGCTGAGAATCTTCTGCCCCACCTGCAATCCTACCGGCTGCAGGATGTAACGCTTCTCGCCATCGGCGTAGGACAGCAGCGCAATGCGCGCCGAGCGGTTCGGATCGTATTCGATCGACGTTACCGTTGCAGGAATCCCTCCCTTGTCGCGCTTGAAGTCGATGATGCGAATCTTGCGCTTGTGACCTCCGCCACGATGCCAGCTCGTCAAGTCGCCCGAGTTGCGGCGCCCGCCGGTGCGCAACTTGATTTCAGTCAGCGCCTTGTGCGGACGGTCAGTCGTGATCTCGTCATTGACCAGCGTGGTCTTGAAACGCAGCGACGGAGTAAGCGGTCTGTATGTCTTAATCGGCATGAGCTAAACCATTTCGTGATTTCGCGATTGTGTGTGATTCTCAAATCACGAAATCGCGAAATCACCCAATCACGAAATTTCTTTCTTACGCGTTATCCGCGTATTCCGGCATTTTTTCGCCCACCTTCAGGCGAACGTATGCCTTCTTCCAATCCGGACGATGTCCGGCGAATTTGCCGCGACGGCGTTCTTTGCCGTGGAAGTTCGCGGTGCGAACATCCTCGACTTTCACTTTGAACACCTGTTGCACGGCTTGCTTGATTTCAGTCTTGGTCGCCTTCGCGGCCACTTCGAATACCAACTGGCCCGAGGTAGCTTCCTTCTTACGGGAAGTCTTGTCCTTCGCAGCCTTAGGATCGAACTCTTTGGCGCGCTCGGCTTTTTCCGTAATTACCGGTCGGCGGATGATCTCGTATGCAGACTTCATTAGGCCACCTCCGCCTTCTCGCGCTTGGAGACCGTTTTCTTCAGCGTCTCCTGCAACTGCTCAATCGCCGGCCGTGAGAAGATCGCGCGGTCGTAACGGAGCAGGTGATACGGATGCACCTCGTGTCCCGCCACGAGTTCGACGCCATCCAGATTGCGCGAGCTCAGATACAGATTGCGGCTGTGCTGGCGGTTCTCAGGATTCAGATTGGCTACGAGCAGCGACGTCTTGTCGGCTCCCAACGTGTCCAGCGCCTTGCGCATGTCCTTGGTTTTTCCCGAGAGAACTTCAAGGCTCTCGACAACTGTCAATTTGCCGTCAGAGAGCTTGCTCGCCAGCGCCGAGCGCAGCGCGCCCAGCAGTTTCTTTTTGGGAAACTGATAATCGTAGCTGCGCGGCTGAGGTCCGTGAACGGTTCCGCCATGACGCCAGAGAGGCGAACGGACCGAGCCAACGCGGGCGCGTCCGGTGCCCTTCTGCTTCCACAGCTTCTTGCCTGAACCTGAGACCAGCTTCTTGTTCTTGGTCGCGTGCGTTCCCGCGCGCTGTCCGGCGCGGTAATGTTTCACCGCTTCCCAGAGCAAGTCTTCATTGATGACCCCGAAGACATCGTCTGCCAGCTCAACGCTGCCGACCTTCTTGCCGTTCAGATCTAAAACGTCAACTTTTGCCATGGCTATTTCTTGGCCTTTCCGGCAGCGGCCTTCTTCGCGGCTTTCAAAGGATCGACCGTAGTCGCACCTGCGAATCCACGACGCTCACGCGGCGGCTGCTTGGCCTTGTTGATCACAACGTATGCGCCTTTGGGTCCGGGCACTGCGCCTTCGACCATCAGCAGGTTGTCTTCAAGATCAATGCCGAGGATGCGCAGATTGCGAACCGTACACTGATCGACGCCCATGTGGCCGGACATGCGCTGTCCAGGAAATGTGCGCGACGGGAATGACGATGCGCCGATCGAACCCTGCACCTGGAACATGTGTCCGTGGGATTTGGGACCACCGCCGAAATGATGGCGACGAACGACGCCGGCGAATCCGCGCCCTTTGCTCGTGCCGGTTACATCGACAAACTTTTCGTCCTGGAAGATGTCCACCAAAACCTTGTCACCAACTTTGACTTGCCCGTTGGTCTCGGCTGCCGGATTCTCGCCCTTAGCCTGCTTCTCGCCGGCTTCCGTGGGAGTGGTGACCGCAACTTCCTTCATGAACTTCACCGGCGGCAGGTTGTGCTTGGCGAAATGTCCTTGCATCGCCTTGGTGACGCGCTTGCCCTTAACGAACTCGATGAGTCCGATCTGCACGGCATCATAGCCATCGCGCGCGGCATTCTTGCGCTGCGTAATCACGCACGGCCCGGCTTGCAGCACGGTGATAGGACGAATGTCGCCCTTATCGTCGAAGAGCTGCGTCATGCCGACTTTCTTTCCTAAGATTCCTGAAACCATCTTGTTATAGGCTCCTCATCATCCCAATCTGGGACTGTAGGTATTTCGTGATTGAGCAATTTATCAATTGAATAATTGAGCTGCACTTTCACAATTTCTCAATTTCCCAATTCCTCAATTTACTTGCCGAAGGCTTTGATCTCGACGTCCACACCTGCGGGCAGATCGAGCTTCATGAGGGCATCGACGGTCTGCTGCGTCGGATCGAGGATGTCGAGCAGCCGCTTGTGCGTCCGAATCTCGAAGGCCTCTCGCGATTTCTTATCGACGTGCGGCGACCGCAGCACGCAGTACTTGTTCTTGATCGTCGGCAGCGGGATGGGTCCTGCTACCTGCGCTCCGGTCCGGCGCGCGGTTTCCACGATCTCTCCAGTGGACTGGTCAAGAACGCGGTAGTCATAAGCCTTCAGCCGGATGCGTATTCGTTGTCCTACCATCTTTTTCCTTCTCTCAAAGAACTGTTGCGATCAGAGTGTCGCTACGAATCCAAATTTGGTAATTGTGTAATCGGGTAATTTGAGAATTGTTTCAATCACCCGATTACGAAATTACTCAATTACCAATTCTCTAAGCCAATATTTCCGAAATCGTTCCTGCTCCCACGGTTCTGCCGCCTTCGCGGATCGCGAACCGCAAGCCCTTCTCCATAGCTACCGGCGTGATCAGCTCGATCGTGAGAGCTACGTTGTCGCCCGGCATCACCATCTCCGTGCCGGCAGGAAGTTCGGCAACTCCGGTTACGTCCGTCGTTCTGAAGTAGAACTGTGGACGATAGCCCTTGAAGAAGGGCGTGTGGCGTCCGCCTTCTTCTTTCGTCAGCACATAGACTTCAGCCTTGAACTTGGTGTGCGGTGTGATCGATCCCGGCTTTGCCAGCACCATGCCGCGCTCGACGTCTTCCTTCGCCGTGCCACGCAGCAGCAGTCCCGCGTTGTCGCCCGCGATGCCTTCATCGAGCTGCTTCTTGAACATCTCGACTCCAGTGACAACCGTCTTGCGCGTCTCGCGGAATCCGACGATTTCAACTTCTTCGCCGACCTTCACCTTGCCGCGCTCGATTCGGCCTGTGACTACAGTTCCACGGCCAGAGATCGAAAAGATGTCTTCGATCGGCATCAGGAACGGCTTATCGACATCACGAGCCGGAAGCGGAACGTTCTTGTCCACTGCTTCCATCAGCTCGTCGATCGTCTTCTCCCACTTCGCCTCGCCATTCAGGGCGCCAAGAGCCGATCCGCGGATGACCGGCAGATTGTCGCCTGGGAACTGATACTTATTGAGCAGCTCGCGAACTTCGACTTCGACCAAGTCGATCAGCTCAGGATCTTCGACCGCATCGCACTTGTTCAGGAACACGACGATGTACGGCACACCAACCTGACGCGCCAGCAGCACGTGCTCTTTGGTCTGCGGCATCGGACCGTCGGTCGCCGCTACGACTAAGATCGCGCCATCCATCTGCGCCGCGCCCGTGATCA